>Ga0209828_1001106_pt1 | contig 25021 bp, 21 predicted proteins | sample MaitaG_FD_187429 | JGI IMG/M metagenome (GOLD analysis project Ga0209828, IMG submission 187429) | Marine algal microbial communities from Maine, USA - Maine_Asex2 metaG (SPAdes) (version 2) | ecosystem: Host-associated > Algae > Red algae > Unclassified | place: Maine, USA | collected 2015-01-05
CGCATGTCTGGCTTATCAGAACCAAAGCGGCGCATCGCTTCTGCATAATCCATTTGCGGCAGTTTTTCAGGGAAATCGACATTCAGCGTTTCTTTGAACAGCTTACGGATCATGTCTTCCATCATATTCATGACATCATCGGTTTTTACAAACGACATCTCGACATCCACCTGAGTGAATTCAGGCTGACGATCTGCACGTAAATCTTCATCGCGGAAACAACGAACGATTTGGTAGTAACGATCCATGCCGCCCATCATTAGCAACTGCTTAAACAACTGCGGTGATTGCGGTAGCGCAAAGAAGTTGCCAGGGTGAGTGCGACTAGGAACTAAATAATCGCGTGCGCCTTCAGGTGTTGCTTTGGTTAGCATCGGTGTTTCGATTTCTAAAAAATCGTTACCTTCGAGGTAATTACGGATCACTGACGTCATTTTGGCGCGTGTGCGCATGCGCTGCTGCATTTCCGTACGACGCAGATCAACATAGCGATATTTTAAGCGAACATCTTCGCCCACGTTGTCGTCCATTTGGAACGGAGGTGTGTCTGAAGCACTCAAGACTACAAACTCCGTGGTGATGATTTCGATCTTACCGCTGCGCAGCTTATCGTTTACCGTGCCTTCTAGGCGTGGCTTAACCACCCCCGTCACTTGGAGGATATGCTCATTACGCGTCTTTTCTGCTTTGGCAAAATTCTCTGCCTGATCCGGATTAATAACGACTTGCACCAAGCCTTGGCCATCACGTAGGTCGATAAAGATAACGCCACCGTGATCGCGGCGACTATTCACCCAGCCACAAACGGTTACGGTTTTTTCTAATAAGGTTTCGTCAACGTGTCCGCAATGATGGCTGCGCATAATTATTATCCATTATAAGGTCAAAACTAGAGGGCAAGAATGTTAAGCGTTGTAGCAGATTGACGCAAGCCTAATGGTGGTGTAGAAAGCCGTTCAGCAAAAGTTTATTACAGCTTGTGGTTTAATCAGTATGTTTGATGAGCTTGTTAGATCGCTGTGTTATTATTGCCTGCCCTGTTGGGTTTATCCATCGCTAGACGTATCAGTAATCTCGGGACATTTAATGAGTAGAGTGATTGCAGTCGCAAACCAGAAAGGTGGCGTTGGTAAAACCACCACCTCCGTTAATCTAGCCGCCTCATTACATGCGGTTAAACGCAGTGTGCTAATGATTGATATGGACCCGCAGGGTAATGCTACGACAGGTTTAGGCTTGGACAAACATAATCCAGCTGCACCCTTAAGCGATGTGCTGATTGGCGATGGCAATATCAGAAATGCTATTCAGGCAATTCCCAATACTCGCATGAGCGCAATTTCTGGTGGTCCGGACTTGACGATTGCTGAGGTCACCTTGATGGGGCTTGAAGAGCGTGAATATCGTTTGGAAACTGCAATTCGTAGTATTCGCAATGAATTTGATTTTGTCATTATCGATTGCCCGCCTTCGTTAAATATGTTGACGGTGAATGCCTTGGTCGCTGCTGATGCCGTATTAATACCTATGCAGTGTGAGTATTATGCAATGGAAGGGTTGTCTGCACTGATCCGCACGATTGAAACTATCAAGGATGCGGCAAATCCTGATCTGCACATTTGTGGATTGTTAAGAACGATGTATGACCCTCGCAGTAATCTTGCACGCGATGTATCACAGGAATTACTGACGGTTTTCGGCGATAAGGTTTACAACACTGCTATTCCGAGAAACATTCGCTTAGCCGAGGCACCTAGTCATGGATTGCCTGCGTTGATGTATGACAAGACATCTCGTGGTGCTCTAGCGTATTTAGCACTTGCCGCTGAAATGTTGAGAAAAGACCCAGCACGGAAGGTAGCTGCTTGATGGAAAAGAAAAAAACGGCTCGCAAAAGTGGTTTAGGCGATCGAGGACTCAACATGCTGTTGAGTTCTGGTGCTAGCGATAAAAAAGATACTAAAGATGGTGAGTTGAAAAAGCTCCCTGTTGAGAAGATTTGCCGTGGTCAATACCAACCACGCACTAATATGGATCCAGGTGCGCTTCAGGAGTTAGCTGAATCAATTAAAGCGCAAGGTTTGATTCAGCCGGTTATAGTTCGTCGTTTGGATGATGGGCGCTACGAATTAATAGCGGGCGAAAGACGTTGGCGTGCGGCGCAAATTGCTGGCTTGCATGAAGTGTCTGCGTTAGTCCGACGTATTCCTGATCAAACTGCGGCTGCGATGTCGTTAATTGAGAATATTCAGCGTGAAGATCTCAACCCTTTAGAAGAAGCGATTGCGATGAATCGCTTGATTCTAGAATTTGGATTGACGCACCAACAAACTGCTGAGTCAGTAGGGCGCTCACGTTCGGCGATCACCAACTCGTTGCGATTACTTGATTTAGAAGACGATACCAAGGAATTGCTAGATACCGGAAAATTGAATATGGGCCATGCGCGTGCATTGCTCATGTTAAAAGGGTCGGTTCAGATTGAGTCTGCAAATAAAGTCTCTAATCGACAGATGTCGGTGCGAGATACAGAAAAATTGGTAAAGGCTGTGCTAGAAGCCCAGTCGGGTAATGCTAAGAGTAAAGAACCACCACCTAAAGCGATTGAGGTGAAAAAGCTTGAGCAGACATTGTCAGAAAAATTGGGGGCGGGTGTGGCTATCCAATACAACAATCGTGGTAAAGGTAAGTTGGTTATCGAATACAATAATTTGGATGAGCTGGATGGAATATTACAGCACATCCAATAGACGGCAGTCTTTCATTAACAACTGATTTGATAGTTTAACTTTTGGCAATCATTTGCTTGATAATTGATCATAGTTCCGCATGCGTGCCATCTTTTCGAAATAAATGCAATAAATGTTTGCTTTCCTAGTGAAAATAGGATTCAATTACGTTTCTAGTAAGCCGCAGACGCGGTGTTTTATATCCAAGAGAAGTAATATGTCAAATCAAGTATCAGGTACCGTTAAGTGGTTCAACGATGAAAAAGGGTTCGGTTTCATCGAGCAAGAAGGCGGCAAGGATGTATTCGTACATTTTTCTGCAATTAACGGTGACGGCCGTAAAACACTGCACGATGGTCAGCAGGTAACTATGGAAGTAACTCAGGGCCAGAAAGGTCCTCAGGCAGAGAACGTTACGCCTGCGTAATTAATTCTGTGATCGAAAAAGGGAGCTTCGGCTCCCTTTTTTGTGTCTGTAATTTATGTAAAGCCTTCTGTGCAAGCACTAGAGCTTAGCGTTTTAAGGCTGAGCTAAATAAGCAATGCTACTTCATAATCGGGTGAAGGCGTTGCAACATTTCTTTAAACACTTTTGGGTTGCCTGCAACAATATCACCCGTTTCAAAGAAGTCATTCGCACCAGTCATTCCGCTCACTAGTCCACCTGCTTCCTGAATCAATAGCGCACCTGCTGCCATATCCCAAGGTTTTAGGCCAAACTCCCAGAAGCCGTCATAACGTCCAGCGGCTACATAAGCTAGGTCCAAAGCAGCAGCACCTTGTCTACGAATTCCTGCTGTGCCGAGGTTTAGCGCTTTCAGGGTTTGTATGTAGACGTCCATTAGGTCTTCTTGACCCGCTTTGAATGGGATGCCTGTAGACAGCAAAGCGCCGCGCATAGATTTACGTGAACTTACGCGAATGCGGCGATTATTCAGTCGTGCACCATCGCCTCTGCTTGCGGTAAACAGCTCGTCCAGAGTTGGATCATACACAACCGCTTGCTCTAAGCGATTGCCGCGTTTCAGCGCGATTGAAACGGCGAAATGTGGCACGCCATAGAGAAAATTAGTGGTACCATCTAGCGGATCGATAATCCATTGAAATTCAGCGCTTGGATTAATTGGATCGCTTTCCTCGCCTTGAAAACCATGGTCAGGGTAGGCACGTTTTAACGAACTTATGATCTCGTTTTCAGCGGAGCGATCGACTTCGGAAACAAAATCATTCAGTTCTTTGCTTTCAACAGTTAGTTGATCGATGCGCTGGGTTTGGTGAAGAATGAATTTTCCTGCCTTGAGGGCAGCCGCCGTTGCGGTATTGAGCATAGGATGCATGGTATATGACTTTTTTGACGACAATGATTGCCGCGCAGGATAGCAGATAATGAGCTTAAGCAATATCCGAATTGTATTAATTCAGACCTCACACCCCGGAAATATTGGTGCAGCCGCCAGAGCCATGAAAACTATGGGGCTGAGTGATCTTTGTTTAGTCACTCCGTCTCGATTTCCTGACCCACAAGCCGAAGCGATGGCGTCAGGTGCTGATGATGTCTTGAAGCAAGCTCAGGTTGTTGCTTCGCTGGCTGAGGCGGTTGCTGAATGTCAGATTATTATTGGTACCAGTGCGCGCTCGCAGCGAACTTTACGCTGGATAATCTCCGAGCCGCGCGAATGTGGTGTGTTGGCAAATCAGCACAGTACAAAGGGAAAAGTAGCACTAGTGTTTGGCCGCGAGCGAACTGGCCTTACTAATGAAGAGTTAGCGCTATGTCATCAGTTGGTGCATATTCCAAGTAATCCAGATTATAGCTCGCTAAATGTGGCGGCGGCAGTGCAGATCATTAGCTATGAGTGCCGTGTTGCTTACCTCGACTCTTTAAAACTGGGTAATGATGCTGATCAGCCGCAACTTACTGAAAATAAAGTGGCCGATACTGTACATATAAAAGGACTAAGCCTCATCGACGAAAGTTCACTCGATGAGGAGTTAGTCAGCGCTAAGGATATGGAAGGTTACTACGCACAGCTGGAAAAACTGATGATAGAGACTGATTTTCTCAATCCAGATAATCCACGTTACTTGATGCGTCGCATGCGCCGCCTTTACGGTCGAGTCCAAGTAACTAGAAGCGAATTAAATTTATTGCGTGGGTCTTTATCTGCGTTTGCAGGTCGCAAATTTCAACGTCGCGATGTTGATTAGGTTTTGATGCAAAGGTCTAATACAGAATCATTTTGTTTACATGTCATGAGTGATGTTAAGGAAAACACCTTGAATAGTCTGTGCGGTGACGTAAAATCCTCGCTTCAGCTTGGCTGACAATCAGGAATAATAATGAATCAGAAAAAAACCGTGCTTATCACGGGTGCTGCTGGCCAACTTGGCTACGAATTACAGCGAACGGCTCCAGATAATGTAAACCTACTCGTCGCGACACGTGATCAGTTAGATATTAGCAATGCAGCATCCGTTAATGCTTATGTCGAAAAGCACAAGCCTGACGCAATTATCAATGCAGCCGCTTACACGGCAGTTGATAAAGCAGAAGAAGAGCAAGATCTTGCCGCAGCAATTAACGCCACTGGCGCTAAAAATCTAGCACAAGCTGCAGCCGATCATGAAATTAAGCTACTTCAGGTTTCAACTGATTTTGTTTTTTCGGGTGACGCGTATTCTCCGATTTCGCCGGATACAAAGTGTGCGCCTCAAGGTTATTACGGTCAGTCTAAGCTAGACGGTGAGTTGGCGATTCAGGAGATACTGGGAGAGAAAGCCTATATAGTGCGTACGGCTTGGTTATATTCTGCGCATGGCAATAACTTTGTTAAGACGATGTTGAGGTTAATGTCTGATCGTCCAGAATTAGGGGTTATAGCGGATCAAATAGGGTCGCCGACTTGGGCACATGGCTTGGCAGAATCACTTTGGCAGGCTTTAGAGGTGGATGCTGTTGGTTTGCATCATTGGACCGATGCAGGTGTTGCAAGTTGGTATGATTTTGCCCAAGCAATAATGGAAGAAGGTGAGGCGCTAGGTTTGCTGGATAAACAAATCACACTTAAGCCTCTAACAACAGCTGACTATCCGACGCCCGCAAGTAGGCCCGCTTATAGCGTACTTGATAAAACACAGACTTGGGCTGCATTAGGTGTAGCTGGCGAACATTGGCGCGTTGCCTTAAGAAAAATGATGAACGAATTAACGTAGGATACAAATATGAGCAATCTTTTAGTCACAGGCGGTGCAGGTTTTATCGGTGCAAATTTCGTCTACTATTGGTTAGAAAGTTACCCAGATGATACCGTAGTGGTGCTAGATGCATTGACCTACGCGGGTAATGAGTTGAGCCTTGATGATGTCAAAAATAATGACAAACTACACTTCGTCAAAGGCGATATTGGTGATCAAGCCTTAGTAGAGTCACTAATGGTAAAGCACGAGCTGGACACCATTGTTAACTTTGCAGCCGAGAGTCACGTAGATCGCTCAATATCTGGGCCAGATATTTTCATTGAAACGAATATTGTTGGCACGCACAGCTTGCTAAAAGCGGCGCGTAATATCTGGATTGATAACCCTGAAACAGCCAATCCAAATCATCGTTTCCATCACGTTTCTACTGATGAGGTTTACGGTACGTTGGGCGATAACGATCCTGCGTTTACAGAAGAGCATAGCTATGCTCCCAACTCGCCATATTCTGCTAGTAAAGCGGCTTCAGATCATATTGTGCGGGCTTATCACCATACTTTTGGGTTGAATGTTACGACGAGTAATTGCTCCAATAACTATGGCCCTTATCAGTTCCCTGAAAAGCTGATACCGCTTTGCTTGAGTAATATTCTTGCTGACAAGCCGCTACCAATTTATGGCAACGGTAAGAACATACGTGACTGGTTATATGTAGAAGATCATGCGAGGGGTATTGATTTGATACTCAAGCAGGATAAGTTGGGCGAGGTTTATAATATCGGTGGTCACAACGAGTGGACTAACATCGATATTGTTAAGCTGCTTTGTGAGATTATGGATAAACGTTTTGCAGAGCGCCCAGAGCTTGCAGAGAAGTATCCAGATGCCACTCCTGCCAAAGGCAAGGCTTCAATTGATTTGATTACTTATGTAACTGATCGAGCAGGGCATGATTGGCGTTATGCGATTGATGCAGGAAAAAGTCAGCGTGAGCTGGGATATACGCCAGCTGAAACGTTTGAGACGGGCATTGTGAAAACGGTTGACTGGTATTTAGATAATGAGGCGTGGTGGCGGCCGTTACTGAAACAGTGATTGCTTGCACAAGATAAGTAGTTATCAGTGTGACGTCACCACTCTAAGTCAATCAAGCGAGTGTTGGCTTGTCTTGAAACTAAAAAGTTCTATCAAAAAAGCCGCTTCTTAAAGCGGCTTTAATTATGAAGACTATCTAGACTGTGTTACTGATCCATTGGAATACGAATCTTTTGACCTGGGAAGATTAGGTCTGGATCCTTAATAACTTCGCGGTTTTCTTCGAATATGCCCGTGTACTTGCTGCCGTTACCGTAGAACTTCTCAGCGATTTTCCACAAGCTGTCGCCTTTAGCTATCGTGTAGTACTGAACCTCAATCGTCTGTTCAGGAGCTTTCAAATCATCTGCGCGTACTTCTTCTATACCCAAGACGTTACCGGCCATGAGCACGACTTTTTCATAGGCAGAGGCGGTTTTAGCCTCTCCTTTGATGGTTGCAATACCATCCTTAACTTCAACCTTCAGGCCGTCTACGCCTGGATTGTCGTCTGCAATATGGGATTGAAGCTTATCTGAAGCATCGTCATCGTTAGTGCCAAAGATTTTTTTACCAATGTTTCGGGCAAAGTCAAAAAGTCCCATTGTTTCACTCCTGAATTTAATTATTAGTTTGTGTCGCCTCTAATAATAGGGCTTTTAGCGGACTATTCAAGGGTTAAATGGCTTTCCCTTGGAGCAGGCATTGTTCTTTAGCTTCGTTTAGCCATCAAGGTAACTGCCAAATTTCACGAAACGTTTTTTCCAATAAGGAAGATTCATTGAGGCGATCGTAGCGCGTTTATTGCTGGACGATGCGTGTATGAATTTTCCTTCGCCTATGTAGATACCGACATGATTATTGCGACGATCAATTTTGAAGAACAGCATGTCGCCGGGTTGAAGATTGCTGTAACTGATTGTTTTACTTCGCTTGCGTTGCTGTGCCGCTGTTCGTGGAATAGACACCCCTAACGCCTGCTTGTGAATAAACTGCATCAGGCTGCTGCAATCAAGACCTCGCTTAGGATTGTTTCCGCCGTAAATATAGGGTGTGCCAATTGAAGCGTGAGCGGCGCTCATAACTCGATGCCGTTCAGCAGATATAAAATAAGGCCCTGTTAATGGATTGCGTGGAATACTGCGATTCTGCATTCTTGATTTAATGACTTTTGACGGAAGCACAACAGGCTTTGGCGGCTGTTGAGTCGTTGGCAGTAATTGATGCTTGTCGAACGGTTTTGCCTGTTGCTTGGTGATTTCATCATGAAAAAAAATCGGCATAATTCGGTTATTGTTATCAACAATCATCTGCGTATATTGTGCGCAAGCGTTACCGCCAAGCACAACGAGTGAGAGAGTGATAAATAAAGAGTGTATTTTTAGCATGACTTTATTATTCTTATTAATGTGTGGGGGCTGGCTTGCTACGAGTAGATTGTCAGCATTAGGCTGAGTTCACCCTTAATGGCGGATTGAAGGTATGCTGATTAATACTATTTTTAGATAAAATCGTATAGAATTCGCATAACTCTAAAAATGTCGAGGCTCGAGGCTTCGGGATTAATAAAAACATCAACAAATGGAACATACTTTGTCATACTCCCAACAAAATAATAATATTGAATCATCACTAGGGGATAGAGTGTGAGATATATCTGGTTGTTGCTATCAATTTTCTGGCGAGTTTTTAGAGTGGCATTGCTTGTGGCCATTGTCATTGGTGCGGTGGTCGCAGCGGCCTACGTACTTAAGCTAGATGATCAAGTAAAAACCCAATTTGCAGGTAAACTCTGGGCGTTACCTGCTAGGGTATTTGCAAGACCACTGGAGTTGTATGAAGGGCAAACTTTATTTGCTGACAACTTAGAAAAAGAATTAAGGCTACTTAATTACAGTAAGATTAAGGGCAAGCCTTCCGGTACCGGCCAGTTTAGTCGGAACGGCAATACTTTTGTTATATATTCTCGGGGTTTTCGGTTTGCTGAGGACAATGAGCCGGAGCGTGCTTTCCAGTTGACGATTAAAAAAGGACGAATTGCATCGCTTAAGCATGCTAATAATGACGACCCTTTGAACTTAATGAGAATTGAACCTCTATTGATTGGCAACTTCTACCCCAGTCACAACGAAGACAGAGTACTTGTTCAGTTAGATGAAGTAGCGCCTATGTTGCTCAAGGGGCTAATTGCGGTTGAGGATAAAAATTACTACGACCATGTTGGAGTCAATCCAAAATCCATTATGCGAGCATTGTTGGCGAATGCTAAAGCTGGGCAAACAGTGCAGGGTGGTAGCACGCTGACTCAGCAGCTGGTTAAAAACTTCTATCTTAACAATGAGCGGAGCATTAAACGCAAAGTCAATGAAGCAACGATGGCTTTGTTGTTGGAGCTGCACTCAACCAAAGATAAAATACTAGAAACCTATCTCAACGAAATTTACCTAGGTCAAAATAAAAAACGGGCTATTCATGGTTTTGGACTGGCTTCGCAATTTTATTTTAGTAAGCCGATTCGTGAGTTAGCAGTCGATCAGATTGCATTATTGATCGGGATGGCTAAGGGCGCTTCTTATTACGACCCGCGACGTTTTCCAAAGAGAGCACTGGAGCGTCGTAACCTAGTATTAGATATTATGGCCAGAGAGTCGGTCATCACTAATGCGGATGCTGAGACTTATAAGTCTCAGCCATTACATATTACTGCTAACGCGCCACCGAGTGTCAGTCCTTTTCCTGCTTATCTTGAGCTTGTAAAGTCGCAGTTGCAGCGGGACTATCAGGAAGAAGATTTACGTAGTGAAGGTTTGCTTATTTTTACCGCGATGGATCCTATCGTGCAGCTCACGGCTGAAAAAGTATTGAGCAAGCGTGTTGCATCACTGGAGCGGCAGCAGCGGATGAAACGAGGAAAGCTGAACGGTGCTATCGTGGTTAGTACGGTTCAGGATAGCGAGGTTCTAGCAATAGTGGGCGGTCGGGATGTACGCTATGCAGGCTACAACCGTGCAATGGATGCTAAACGTCAAATTGGTTCGTTGGTTAAACCGGGTGTGTTCTTGGCAGCTTTGGAATCCCCTAAGAAATACACGCTTTCGTCACTTATTAGCGATGGGCCAGTTAAAGTAAGATTGTCTGATGGTAAGGTTTGGGAGCCAGGCAACTATGATCATCGTGACCTAGGGCGTGTCACTCTAGAGGATGCGTTGGTTAAGTCTCGAAACACGCCGACAGTGCGTGTTGGGGTGACGTTGGGTATGAATAAAGTTGTTGAAAAACTTCACGATTTGGGCATTACTTCCGAAATTCCACCTTATCCTTCAGTTCTATTAGGTGCGCTGGAATTGTCACCCTTAGAAGTGCAGCAGATGTACCAGACGATTGCCTCAGGGGGGACTTATACTCCCTTAAAGTCGATTCGTTTTGTAATGGACTCCTTTGGTCAGACATTGAAACGTTACCCACTTAATGTGAAGCAGGTTGCTACGCCAGAAGCGAATTACTTAGTGACCTATGCGATGAATCAAATTACTAAACGTGGAACTGCAAAATACCTGTCTAGATCCTTGCCAGCTTGGAAAAACTCAGCTGGGAAAACGGGTACGACCAATAATAAGCGAGATAGCTGGTATGCAGGTTTTACTGGACAGCATGTGGCGTCAGTATGGGTTGGCAGAGACGATAACAAAGAAACGGGCCTCACGGGTGGCACAGGTGCTATCAAGGTTTGGTCTGACTTGTTCAAAGTACTACCCACTCGCCCACTAAAGCCAGTTCGGCCCGGCAAAGTGCGTTTTGTGAAGGTCGATAGCGATACGGGTCTGTTGTATAATTCTAATTGTGGTAAGTCAGTTACAAGGCCCTTTATTAGGGGTACACAGCCACGTAAATATCGGGTGTGTGTCGTTGCGACTCCTATGGAAGAAACGGTTCCAGTGCCGGCGGAGTAAACCACTTAACAAGCGATCTACAAACGGGCTTATTTCTAATAATTCGGATACATCATGTTTAAACAAACTGCGGTAAAGCAATGCATCGTGCTGTTTCTTTCGCTGGCTGGTGCAGCCTGTTCAAGTACAGATAACAGAGCTAGAAACACCAATCGGTCTGCGCTTCCTCCATCGCCGATGCCTCAAGCAAGATTACAAGCGCCTCGTAATATATATGTTCCGCCCGTTTTTGACGAGTATAGACCACAGCAGCCGTCTTACAGCAGCCCACTTCGTGGTTACGAGGAATATGCGCCAGAAAAAAATTATCGTGATAGCTATACCTCGGCCATTGAGCGTCAGCCTCCCGCCGTTGTTGAGGTGTTAAAACCTAAGCCTGAAATACAAGCTAGATCTGTTGAGCCACTTGCCACGGTTGTTCAGAGAGAAGATTTTAGTAAAAATGAATTAGATATCGACCCTTTTGCGAGTGTACCAGACAGGGAGGTACTGTCAGTTAGTAGGCAAGGCCCTGCTGCTCCGCCTCCGCCTCGTTCCACGAAACCGATGTCTAGAGCGGCAAAAGCATTGTCACTTCAGGCCAAGGCAGAGTCAGCAGTGGGGCGTAATGATGCGGCAATTAATAAAGTTGAAAGGGCGCTAAGAATTGAGCCACAAAGCCCGTTACTTTGGAACCAATTAGCCAACTTGAATTTTAAGAAGGGCCGCTATGATCAAGCGATTGGTTTTGCGCGTAAAGCATTGCCGATGGCATCTGGCAACCGCGATCTCGTCCAGAAAAACCTCGATTTGATGAGTAAAGCCGCTGTTAAGACAGGGAATACACGCGTCTTTAAAGAAGTATTGGATTATAAGAAACAGAACTTTTAATGGCGACACAAGACTGGCGTACCCTATTAGCTGAAGACGGCCCGATATCGGAAGTTATCGAAGGCTTTCAAGTCAGGCCGCAGCAGCAAGCCATGCTGGAGGCTGTGACTGAGGCGATTGAAAATAAAAGCTCGGTGGTTATAGAAGCAGGTACCGGTGTTGGTAAGACCTTTGCCTACTTACTTCCAGCTTTTCTCAGTGGTGAGAAAGTCATCGTTTCAACGGGAAGTAAAACCCTTCAGGATCAATTGTTCTTGAAAGATTTACCCCTAGTGAAAAAAGCACTCAAATCTAGTGTCAGTACTGCTTTATTGAAAGGCCGAGCCAACTATCTGTGCAAGCATCGCATGCGTTTGGCGCAGTTAGAGGGGCGCTACAAAGATAAAAAATCAATATCACACCTAAGAAAAATAGACGATTGGGCATTTGTGACCAAGTCGGGTGATGTTTCAGAATTGTCATCAGTGCCGAGAGATGCCGAAGTTTGGGCTAGTGTAACCTCAACGACTGATAATTGCTTGGGTGCAGAATGCGATGATTATCAAGAATGCCACGTGGTCAAAGCGCGTCGCGATGCGCAGGACGCTGACATCGTTGTCGTCAATCACCATTTGTTTTTTGCTGATCTTGCCTTAAAGGAAGAGGGTTTTGGCGAGCTCTTACCCAGCGCTAATGCCGTAATTTTAGATGAAGCACATCAGCTTCCAGAAATAGCCTCAACATTTTTTAGTGATACGTTAAGCAGTCGGCAACTATTGGAGTTTGGCCGCGATACATTGGGTGAGTGTCTTGAGTCTGCTTCAGACATGGCAGACTTGCGTACCTTACTGGCTTCACTAGAAAAAATAGTCATGGATTTTCGTTTAGCCATGGATAAGCCTGGGCTGCGTGAGCCGTGGTATAAAATTCGTGATAAAGCGCCGATTCAGCGCGAATTGCAAAACCTTATTGAAGTAATGGACGCTTTGCTAGAACAGTTGAAGGTCGCCAGTGAGCGAAGCAAAGGGCTGCTCGCGTGCTATGAGCGTTTATTCGTTATGTCACAACGTTTACAAAATTTCAAAGACCCCAAGCCAGAAACGGTGCAATGGTACGAAACTTATACGCGCTCTTTTTCACTAATTTCAACGCCCCTAGAAATTGCAGAGCCGTTTCGCAAGCAGCTTGAGTCTTATCCTTGCGCGTGGGTGCTAACCTCGGCAACTTTGGCTGTGGGCCAAAACTTTGATCATTTTACTAAACGCATTGGCTTAGATGAGCCAAAAACGTTGCTGCTGGATAGTCCTTTCGATTATTGGCACAACGCTTTGTTGTATGCGCCACCGAATATGCCAGAACCGCAGCAGCATGATTTTGTAGCTCGGTTGGTGGAGGAGGCGATTCCAGTGATTAATGCCTGTAAAGGCCGTACCTTTATGCTGTTCACTAGTTATCGTGCCTTAAACCAGGCGGCAGAACTATTAAAAGAGGAAATTGAATATCCTATTTTGGTTCAAGGCGATACCTCACAGGCGGAGATGATCCAGCGCTTTAAAGAGCTAGGCAATGCAGTTCTGTTAGGTACCAGTACGTTTTGGGAAGGCGTAGATGTGCGTGGTGATGCGCTGCGTTGCGTCATCATTGATAAATTTCCGTTTGCTTCGCCGGGTGATCCAGTGCTTGAAGCCAGGATTAAGTCCATTCGTGAGCAGGGTGGTAACCCTTTTGGCGACTATCAACTGCCCCAAGCAGTGATCGCCATGAAGCAGGGTGTAGGTCGTCTGATTCGAGATGAGCAAGACAAAGGCGTACTGATGATTTGTGATCCGCGTTTGCGCACGAAGTCTTATGGACGGGTGTTTTTGGAGAGCTTACCGCGTGTACCGCGTACTAGTAAGCGTGAAGTGGCCGAACGATTTTTTGCGAATATAGAGAAATGAAAATTTTAGCGATTGAGACAGCTACGGAAGCCTGTTCCGCTGCTTTGTATAACGAGGGTGGCATTATCAGTCGCTACGAACTTGCACCTCGGAAACATACCCAACTAATTTTGCCCATGATGGACAGTATTTTAGATGAAGCTGGAATATCACAATCATCTTTAGATGCGATTGCCTTTGGGCGTGGCCCTGGTGCATTTACTGGATTGCGTATAGCCGTGGGTGTGGCTCAAGGCTTAGCACTTGCTTTAGATAAGCCGGTCATAGCAATCTCTACCCTAGCGGCAATGGCTCAACAAGTACTAGAAGCAACCGCTGAGTTATCAGAGATAAAGGACAATCAATTTATTCCTGCTATCGATGCGCGTATGGGTGAAGTCTATTGGGGCTGTTATAAAAATGCTGGTGGAGAGGTGCAATTGCTTGGTGAGGAAAAGCTCTCAAACCCAGAAGTGCTCACCGACTATAATCTAAATGAAAACCTCTGTTTTGGTAGTGGCTGGGAGGCTTACTATCAAGGACTCATGATTAAGCGCTCGTCTGAGATTAACAGGGCAACTGCCGGCGTATTTCCCAGTGCATATTACGTTGCAAAATTGGCAGCATCGGCATTTAGTCGGGGCGAAGCAATTGATGCCGCTGACGCTGAGCCAGTTTATTTGCGCAATGACGTTGCCAAGAAAAAAGCAGATCAGGTCAAGACTAAGCAATGAGCTTCCAGCGTACAGAGAATGCCAGTTCCCTGACGGGAAATATACGTACGGCTAATGAAGACTTTCAAGTTGATGAAATACCTGATTTCGAACCTAGCGGTGAGGGCGAGCATGCCTGTTTAAAGATTCGTAAAAGCGGCCAAAACACCGAATGGACTGGTAAGCAACTCGCAGATATTGCAGGCATTGCACGACGCGATGTTTCTTATGCAGGTCTAAAAGATCGGCACGCCGTCACCACGCAGTGGTTCAGCGTGTGGCTACCCGGCAAAGTATCTCCCGATTGGTCTGCTCACTTACCGGGATCGATAGAGGTGTTAGAAGAGATTCGCCACAATCGAAAAGTGCGGATTGGCACGCTAAAAGGCAACCGTTTCAAAATTGTCATCAGAGATTGCGTTGGTGATAAAGACGCTTTAGCAAGCACGATCGAAACGATTCGTCAGCAAGGTGTGCCCAATTATTTTGGTCCCCAGCGCTTTGGTCGGGATAATCACAATATTCTGCGAGCCAACGCTTGGTTTTCAGGGGAAATCAAACCGAAAGCACGCCACCAAAAAAGTATGTATTTGTCAGCGGCGCGTTCTTGGTTGTTTAACCATAACCTCGCTGAGCGTGTTGCGACAAGCAATTGGGCGACGGGAGTAAATGGCGATGTGTTTCAGCTTGATGGCTCGAACAGTTGCTTTTATGAGCCGTTAACGGAGGCGTTACAACAGCGGGTGTTAGACTTTGATTTACACCCTACCGGTCCTATGTGGGGAGAAGGCAATCTGCTCTCGCAGGATGAAGTAAAAGCGGCAGAAGCCAAGCTTCGAGTAAAGTTTTCAGTTTTAAGCTCCGGCTTGGAAAAACATGGTTTGAAGCAAGAGCGCCGTAGCTTGAGACTGGTCGTTAATGAGTTGCAGTATCATTGGTTAGCTGATGATACATTGGAGCTTGAATTCGCGTTAAGGCCTGGTTCCTATGCGACTAGCGTATTACAGGAATTGGGTGACTTTACTGATGTAAATGAACTTAAACAATCAGCGAAAGACTAATAAAATAGATTAAAAATAATACCGGGCTGCTTAATCTACAATGATCAAATCTATCAAGAAAGCAAAAAAATCCATCAAAAACGTGCGAGTAAAATGCTTACTTGCGGGCGTTTTTGTATCATTATTTTCAGCTGAAGCAATGGCTGCTGGCTGTCTCAAAGCGAGCCCGCTATCGCTACAGCGCAAAGCCGCAAGCCATGCGGGTTCCATTGATCTCGCTGCCAGAAAATATCAAGTCGATAAAGAACTGATTCAAGCGGTTATTGCCGTCGAGTCTTGCTTTAGAAGTAAAGCCGTATCACCAGCGGGTGCCGAAGGCCTGATGCAGCTTATGCCTGCAACAGCTGATCGCTTTGGCGTTACTGATAGCTTTAATGCCAAGCAGAATGTACTTGCGGGTTCTCGTTACCTTAAATGGTTGTTGAATCGATTCGACGGAAACATGAAGTATGCGTTAGCGGGTTATAATGCTGGTGAGGGAAGAGTCGATCAATATAAAGGTATCCCACCTTATAAAGAAACCCGAAGTTACGTAAAAAATGTGTTAGCAATCTATGCCAGACTCGCTCCACAGAAGGCGATGGCCAAGACGAAAACCATTGCCAATGGTGCTGTCTATTATCCTTATGCGCCCATAAAGAAGGTGAATAAGCGGTTTCAGACAGTGTTTCCAGTGGTAGCTGAACCACTCAGAGCAGCAACTGCCAAGCCGGGCCGACAGGGGCTGGACTATATGAAAAGCCGAGCGCCCCATCTTTATAAGAAACCTCAACGGTAGGCAATCTTAGCTATTGCAGGAGTTTATGGTTTAAGCAAAGTTACCTGAAAGGCGGCTTTCTTGGTGACGCCAGACTTCAAGGCACCTTTGTGCTTCCATCGGATATGAGTGAAGTCAGAGGATTTTGCTTTGACCATTTTCCCTTCTTTATTCTTCACTTTTAAACTAGTTGATTTACCCCACGTTTTTCCGCCGTCTACCGAAAAACTAACTGATGCATTATCACCCCAAGCAGAACCGTTGACATACTTAGTTAGTTTAGGAATCGGATTAATGATATTGATTCCATCAACGGATTCTTTACTAATGTTCTTATATTCAGTCGTGTAGTAAACGACTTTGCCGGGTAGTACTTTTACTGCGGGCACTTTTTTCTCTACTTTCTTACCATCTTTTTCAACAGTCACCTTGGTTTCAGCTTTAGACCATACTTTAATTTGATCTTCTGCCGCGAATATTTTTGAGCTAGCAATGGCCAGTGCAAGAATGACGACACCCCAAAGGATGAAAAAGACACGATTATTCCTGTATATATTATTCATGTTATTGCCTATTTATTACTTATTATTTTTGACGATACCAGTATCAATAGTCATGGTAATCTTCAGCCCTTAATCAGTACTTAATATTCGCTGAAAAATCAGTTAAATCTGCTGAGTGACCGCCTTTTCACGTACACTGTGCCACCCGAATTTAATCAAGGGTTGAGTTTTAAGTGGGAAGTTGTTGGTTTTTCCTGTGAATTTTTAATATAATCAACCTATTACAGCGTATTTTGAAGCTGGTTTAAGGAATATTTGATGCAAGATACCTATGATATTGCCATTGTTGGTGCAACCGGTATGGTTGGCGAAGCGATGTTATCTATTTTGGCAGAGCGTAATTTCCCTGTAGGTAAGCTTTATTTGCTCGCGGGTGAAAATTCTGCTGGTACACGTTTGGAATATGAAGGTACTTATCACAAGGTAGGTTTGCTGAGTGATTTTGACTTTTCTCAGGTTCAAATTGCATTGTTCTCAGCGGGTGCTAGTGCATCTGAGCAGTATGCACCTAAAGCCGCTGAAGCGGGTTGTGTGGTTATCGACAATACTTCGCAGTTTAGACAAGATGCAGACGTGCCTTTGGTCATACCAGAGGTAAATGCTCACGCTATTGGTGACTACAGCCGACAAAATATCATCGCCAATCCAAACTGTTCAACGATTCAAATGTTGGTTGCGTTAAAGCCAATACATGATGCTGTGAAAATTACACGCATTAATGTAGCCACGTACCAAGCAGTCTCTGGTGCAGGTAAGAAAGGCATCAAAGAGCTGGCCGCACAAACTTCCAAGCTATTGAATGGGTTGGAAGCGAAGACATCAGAATTTACTAAGCAGATTGCTTTTAACGTGTTACCGCATATTGACGAGTTTCACGAGAATGGTTACACGCGAGAAGAAATGAAGATGATCTGGGAAACACAGAAAATTCTTGAAGATGATGAAGTATTAGTAAACCCAACAGCAGTTAGAGTCCCCGTGTTTTTTGGGCACTCTGAAGCGCTCCATATAGAGACACGCGAAAAAATTACTGTAGAAATGGCACGAGAGTTGCTATCGCGAGCTGCTGGAGTGTCACTTTTAGATCAAAGGAGCGATGGAGGTTATCCGACACCGGTGACAGAAGCTGCTAATAAAGATGCAGTGTTCATTGGAAGAATCAGAGAGGACCTATCCTATTCGAATGGTTTGAACCTATGGGTGGTTGCTGACAACGTACGGAAGGGTGCGGCGCTAAATAGTATCCAGATAGCAGAAATTTTAATCAATGATTACCTTTAGTCACAGAAAAGCTTGAAAGCTGACACTGAATTGTCACATTATGACAATCGTTCGTCAGATACTGACAGTGAGATTGGATTATTAAGGTACTATTCATTGGTTTGTTGCTATTAATTGCATACAACGGAAGTTACGTTGGATTCAATTAGTTCGAGCAGAGAAGTCTGCCTGAACTTAAATTGTAAAATTAACTCTTGAACATAATAAAATAACAATAGAGCACCGTTCATGATTCAGTTCACCGTCATTAATAAATACATATTATGTCGGATACACGGAATGGATAGAACATCATTGCTACTAAGGGGATTAACAAGTGAATAAAAAGGCCTTAAGTTTAGCTGTATATATAGCTATCTCTTATCCTAGTGCTACTTTGGCACTGGGCTTAGGCGAGATTGAGTCGGTTTCTAATTTGAACCAACCATTCAAGGCGCAAATAGCTTTACTCTCAGTTGGCGATACTAATGTCGGAAGCCTGAAAGTAAAAGTGGCTTCACCTTCCGTGTTTAGTCGGGTCGGTATTGATCGACCGAATTTCCTGAATGGCTTACGCTTCCGTTCTTCAGTACAAAATGGCAAGCCGGTCATTCTGGTTTCTTCAAGCCAGCCTGTCAAAGAACCTTTCATAAATTTCTTGCTAGAAGTTAGTTGGCCCAAGGGACAATTATTGAAAGAGTACACCGTACTGCTAGACCCTCCGGTACTCATGCAGCCAGGAACCTCGATTGCCAGCAATACGGTTGGCGTTCGTCCGGACCCATCATCCGCTCAGCTCACTCGAGCGCAGCGCCAGCAGCAAAATGTCGCGGCACAGCAAGCGCGTCAACAGCAGCAGCGCCAGCGTGTTATTCAACAGCAACAACAAACACGTCAGCAACAACAACGTCAAAGACAGCAGCAAGCGCAAAACGATGGTTTACGTCGTCCGGGCCCTGCAAAAGGTTCCACAACTGCTACCAGTGCGGGTCGTTCCAGCCAGTCTGGTACTTACCGCATACGTCGTGGTGATACGCTATATAAAGTGGCCAAGAAGCTTGGCTACAGTGGCGTTCGTAACGAACAGATGATGATGGCTATATTTGAAGCTAATCCAACAGCTTTCCGCAAGCGCAATATTAATAATCTGAAGTCTGGTGTAAGTGTGCGGCGCCCTTCAATAAATGAAGCGAAGCGCGTTCCATTAAGAACGGCACGCCAAGACATTCGTTCACAGACGAGTGATTGGAAGCGTAGTAAGCCAAAAAGAGCTGCAAGTAATAATACAAGTCAGACGACCACTTCGGGTAAGGCCACTGGAAACTCTGCGTCAGGTAGCTCTCAGGCGAGGATTGAAGTACTAGGTTCAACTAACGGCAAGAGCTCTGCTAACAGTGGAAACCTCGTTGGTCAGGCAAAGCTCGATGATCTGAATCGTCAAATGACACTGGCTAGTGAGTCTTTGACCGCCAGAAAGCGCGAAAATAATGATTTGAAGTCGCGGGTTTCTGAGCTTGAAGCATTGCTAAAGAAAAAGAATCGCCTTATTACTCTTAAAAATGAGCAGCTAGCTGAACTTCAAGTAAGTCTGGGTAAGCCGCCTACTGCCATGGGCGCCAATGATACAGATGTTGTTGGTACGGTTAATGAGCAGGGTGTCGAAATAGAGAAGATGCTTGCTGGTCAGACGGGTAATGAAGGAACAATCGTAAGGACACAGGCTCCTATTATCGACGAGACTGGACAGGAAACTGAAATATTCCAAGAGCCTGTTGATAACGGAATCACAACTGCTCTTAATGCTCAGGAGCCGGTTGAAGAGGAGGGTGGAATTCTTGGTCTATTGAGCTCTCCTTTGGTGATGGGACTCGGTGGTGGTTCGTTACTTGCTTTGATCGCTGGCTTCCTATTCTTACGCCGTCGTAACAATAATGAAGAACATGATGATTACAGCCCAATAGACTTTGATGATCCATCGTTTGCACCAGGTAGTAGTGGTTTTGATGATGACTCGGCGAAGATTGATCCTGTCTCAGATGCAGATGACCCGTTTGCTGGCTTAGGTGGCAGTTCAAGCCCTGTTGATGACAGTGGGTTTGACGTCGATCCTATGGATGAGATGATTCAGGAGGAGACTCCTAAGGCCGCTATGGCTGCGACATCCACTCCGGTCGCTGCGGGTAATAATGCAAATGATGTAGATGATGACGATGATATTCTTCAGGAAGCGGATGTGTACATCGTTTATGGTTTACATGAGCAGGCGGAATCGGAACTAAAGAAGGCCATTGAAAAGCAGCCTGGAAATCTTGAGTATCGTGCTAAATTACTTGAAAACTACCATGCCTCTGACAACAAAGAAGCGTTTGAAGCGGAGGCAACCGAGTTCTCTAAGCTCAGTGGTCCGGGCAGAGATGTGCTCTGGGAAAAGATCTCTGGATGGGGTACTAAGTTACTGCCTGCTAGTCCTTTATTTGCCAGTCCAGGTGTTGCAGCAGTAATTAATGACAATGTTGCTCAACCGGCTATAGCTATGGATGCTGAAAAGCAGGAAGAGGCAGGTTCAGGCATGATGGGTAAACTAGGCATGGCTGGCGCAGCTGTGGCTGCGGGCGGTGTTGCAATTACCGCTGGAAAAGCCTTTGCTGAAAATGCTCAGGATAAGTTGACTGATACAGTGTCTGGCGCTAAGGATTCAGCGGGTTCTGCGATCTCGGGTATGACTGATAATATTCCTAGTCTGGGTGGTGGTGATACTGACATAGCTGATATGGTCGATGCCAAAAGCGCTGAAGTGTTGGATTTTGATGACATGGACTTGGATAGCCTATTGTCAGCTGATGCAAAAGACGCGATATCGACAGAGATGCCTTCTGTAGACGTTCCTGATATTGATACAGGCTTTGAAGATGCGGATCTCGACTTTGCCATTCAGGGTATGGCTGGAGACACTAAGGCAGTTGAAGCGCCGGGCATAACTTCGTCGACTAATAATGACGAGATGGATTTTGACTTTAGTGAGTTTGAAATCGATGATGCGGCAACCGCAACCACTGATGAAGTAGCGACTAGTGCTAAAGCAGCAACAGATGAATTTGATGGCTTAGATGACTTCAGCGATCTAGGTTTTGATCTTGATGATGCTAAAGGTGATAGTAAGCTAAATTCCACCAATCTAAATTTAGCATTGGATGGAAGTAATACTGGTGTTGGTAAGATTCTTCCCGAGAACAGCGTCTACAAAATGTCTGAAGCGAAAGGTGCTAAGGATGACCTATTAGGTGATGCAGATGATTTATCATTCCTAGACTTAGATGATGGTGCAGATACAGGGATAATGGATGCTCAGGTGAGTACGAAGCTTGATCTGGCACGTGCCTATATGGATATGGGTGATGTTGAAGGCGCTCGCAGCACATTGGAAGAAGTCATGTCTGAGGGTAATGCCGATCAGAAGAAAGAAGCAACTGAACTGTTGAGCCAGACCGGCTAAGCTTGTTTTGATTGAATGATTAAGGCCGGGCAATTGTCCGGCCTTTTTTATTGCAGCCTGCTAGAATACGCGCATCGTAATAGTAGTAATCTCAATGAAATACGCTGCATGTATAGAATATGATGGCTCTGCCTATTTTGGCTGGCAGTATCAAGATCACGCACCCTCGGTTCAGGGTGATGTAGAAAACGCTATTTCTAAAGTAGCCAACCATTCTGTGAAGGTGGTTTGTGCAGGTCGGACAGATACAGGTGTTCACGGCGTCGGTCAAATTATTCATTTTGAAAGTGACGCCGAGCGCAGTATTGATTCTTGGCAATTTGGCACGAATAGCAATTTGCCAGATACGGTAGTAATGCGCTGGGTGAAGCCCGTCGATGATGCTTTTCATGCGCGTTTTTCAGCAGGTGCACGTCGCTACCGCTATATCATTTTAAATCGTGGTACACGTCCGGCTATTTTAAGTAAGCGGGTTTCTTGGCATCGTCGAGGCTTACTTGATCAGGAGTCTATGCAGCGCGCATCTCAGTATTTATTGGGAGAGCAGGACTTCACTAGCCTACGTGCGGCGGGATGCCAAGCTAAGCATGCGGTTAGAACTATTCATGATATCAACGTAAGTCGACGAGGTGATTTTATTTATCTTGATGTTAAAGCTAATGCATTTCTTTATCACATGGTAAGGAATATAGCGGGTACTTTGTTTGTGATTGGTGAAGGTAAGCAGGGTGTTGAGTGGTTGCCGGAGTTAATGCAGAAGAAGGATCGTAGAGAGGCGGGGGCCACTGCGCCGCCGGGTGGGCTGTACTTTGTTCATGTTGATTATCCGGAGGAGTTTGGATTACCAGCTGATTACACCTTGCCAGCATTCAATGTTTAGGTTGTAGTTTTAATCAGCGATCCTTTGGTATTTGCTTTATTTCGCCCCTCGCTTTTAGGGCGAACCGGGTTTGATTGGTGAGTTAGCTTCGGAAGGTCTGCATAAAGCAAATATCAAAGGAGCGCTTTATTACGTCTTCACCGGAAGAATCCGTTTCTTCTCAGGCTTAAGAGGCTAGTAGTTTTTTTAGGATGCGGTAGTAGATTTCTTCTAGGGGTTGTAGGTCATCAACTTCGACGCATTCGTTGACTTGGTGGATGGTTGCATTTCTTGGGCCTAGTTCTAATACTTGAGCACCTGTTGGGGCGATGAAGCGGCCGTCTGAGGTGCCGCCAGAGGTTGATAGCTCGGTTGTTGTGCCGGTGACTTCTAAAATAGATTCTGTGGCCGCTGCTACTAATTCGCCTTTGGCTGTTAGGAACGGGTTGCCCGACAGTACCCAGCGCACGTCATAGTCAAGTTCGTGCTTATCTAGCAAGGCTTCTACACGTTTTCTCAGCTCTGTTTCGGTGACTTCTGTTGAGAAACGGAAGTTACAAATCATGTCTATCTGGCCAGGGATAACATTGGTTGTGCCTGTGCCGCTGTTAATATTAGAGATTTGGAAGGTGGTGGGAGGGAAGAACTCATTACCTGCGTCCCATTGCATTGTCGTTAGCTCGGCTAGCATTGGGGTGGCGAGGTGCACGGGGTTTTTGGCTAAATGAGGGTAAGCGACATGACCCTGCTGACCGCGGATGGTAATGTAGCCATTGATTGAGCCACGGCGACCATTTTTGACGACATCACCCAGGGTGTTGGTGCTCGATGGTTCGCCAACTAAGCACCAGTCAATTTTTTCGTTGCGTGCTTCTAAAGCTTCGATGACTTTGACCGTGCCATTGATTGATGGGCCCTCCTCGTCTGAGGTAATTAGATAGGCAATCGAGCCTTTGTGGTCAGGATAATCGGCAACAAAGCGTTCCGTTGCGACAGTAAAAGCCGCGATACTGGCTTTCATGTCCGCAGCACCACGGCCATACAACAACCCATCTCGAACCTCTGCTTGAAAAGGGTCACTATTCCACTCGTCAATTGGGCCTGTTGGAACCACGTCTGTATGGCCTGCAAAGCAGATTAGTGGGGCAGATGTTCCTCGTCTTAACCAAATGTTATCAACATCTTCAAAGCGCATGTGCTCGACAGCAAAGCCTATTGGTTCCAGGCGTGAGCAAAGCATTTTCTGGCAGCCTGCGTCTTCAGGCGTTACAGAGTTTCGGTTGATCAGATCTTTGGTAAGTTCGAGTGTGGCGTTCATAGAAATTGTCCGGGAGTGTCAATCGGCAAAGATTTCAGAATAAGTTGTTTCGTTAAAGCCAACCAGTACCTGATCAGATAGCTCCAGAACAGGTCGCTTAATTAAAGTAGGTTGATCTTCCATGATCATTAGAGCCAGTACTTCGTTAATATTATCCTTGGTCTCATCGGGGAGCTGCCGCCATGTGGTACTACGTTTGTTGAGCAAGCTTTCCCAGCCCAGCTCAGCAGCCCAAGCCGAAAGCTGTATTGGGTTGAGGCCGTGTTCACGAAAATCATGAAACGTGTAGTCAACTTGCTTAGCATCCAGAAACTTTCGAGCCTTCTTAACGGTATCGCAGTTTTTGATGCCATATAAAATCGCAGCCATATTCTGTCTTTCCCTACTTAATGATTATCTACGTAAGTCGCACCATGTGAAAAGCGCATCAGTACTCGCAAAACATCAGAAAAAGCGCGCAATACCTCGGTATTTTGGTGCTTTAGCATTTGGCTGGTTCAGGTATTCCTTTATGCCCCAACTACCAAAAAATTGCGGCGGACGTGGCGCTGAAAACGCCACAAATAATTGATCACCTGTAATTTTTTTCCAGTTAGTTAGAAACTCAACGTACATAGTCTCCATCGGGTTAGCGCGGTTTGCGCCCACTAGGAATCGAGTAGGGATGTCTTTAGTGGATTTTGCTCTGGTATCGATCAGGTGCTGACCACCTTCATAAGCAATCAACTTCACACCAAACTTGTCAGTTTCAACTTTCTGACGCTTCAACATGTTATAGACATTGTCCATGGAGTACGGGTTCTTATTGTCTTTCAACAAACGGAAGACGTCAGGGACAGACTTGACTTCATGTAAATTACGTTGATGAACAAAGAAATACGGGGCAACAGCGAAAGCATCGATATGCTTATGTGCACCCATATAGCTTAATAAAATAGGTGTTAAACGAGGGTTGGCAGACCAGCCACCGATTACACGAGTAAAGCGTTGGGTTGTGCCATACACCTGTTTCCAGATGTTGAACACTTCCAATGAACGCTTCACGTAAAATTTATGCCCAGCTTGAGCACGATCACGATCCAGACCCTGTTTTAAACCCATTGCTTTTGTGTATGAAGCGCTGGAAAATGCACTGTTCCACGCTTCGTTCGTGTACTCTAAGTAAGGCTTTAGGTGGGGTCGTAAGTTTTTCTTCACGTAGTCAGCATATCTACGGATTAGGTCATTATCTGCTGCTTCAGGGATATTGAACCAAGGCGTTGCATTAAGTTTATTGGC
>Ga0209828_1001107_pt1 | contig 25007 bp, 19 predicted proteins | sample MaitaG_FD_187429 | JGI IMG/M metagenome (GOLD analysis project Ga0209828, IMG submission 187429) | Marine algal microbial communities from Maine, USA - Maine_Asex2 metaG (SPAdes) (version 2) | ecosystem: Host-associated > Algae > Red algae > Unclassified | place: Maine, USA | collected 2015-01-05
CTGGATGACCAGTCAGACAGGGAAAAATGCGACAGGCGGCAGATTTTTTCCTGCCCGACTGATGTCAGTCAGGCGGGGTTTCGTTTTTTTTCTGCAAAAAAATGAACTATAAAAAGAAAAATGCTTACATGTAAATATCTACTGTTTATAAAAATAGTAAAGTCGAGCTAAGTGAAAAATTAAAAATAAATGATTCGTTCCAATACCCACGCATTCGAAATACTCGAAACCCCAGTTCAAGCGATCCCTTACAAAGCCATTCGCTATCTGTATTTCCAACCACCAGCGGAAGATATTCGCAGCAAGGTAATTTACTGGCTTGAAAATGCTTTAAATTCAGACTCGTCGGAAAAGGGGGGAGAAGCACCTCTTTGGTTTGCCATCATCGCAGAAAAATATCCAGAGGAAGCATTGATTGATCCAGTGATTAATTTATATACTACGGTGGACAAAGACTGGGGTTTACTAAATGATCAGGGAACGATATTGGTTATCAACCTCTGTGAAGCGTTGGGCGATCTGGCCGTGGAACGTTTTCTGAATGCTATGATCCAACAAGTAGAAGCTGAAAGTGATTTACCGTTCCTCTATCTATTCGATTGCTTTAGATTTATTGATCCAGCCAAATATCCAGAACAAATATTGGCGCTCCTGAATAAGTCTAATTATTGGTTGGAATCAATGCTTGAGCAATTTCCGATTATTCCGTTTTCACAAAAAAAACATCCTGAACTGTTGGAAAAAATTCACCAAAAACTAGAAATCCTGCGGTTGGAATATGAGCTGATGGAAACGAACGACCACATTGAGAAAAATGTCCTGAAACGAATTCCTGTTCTTCAGGAAACCCTGTCCAAAGCAGACTATCCTGCCACCAAAGAATCTTTTCTAAACAGAGAAGATTGGGAGACACATTACCGTGCTTTGGATCCCCAATTTGAACCTCAATTGGATCCTCGATTGGAACAAGGGACGGATGAAAAAACGGTAACCAATATTAAATCTCCTTTGTCCATTCCTAAAAAAATAAGCCGCAACGCTTCTTGCCCATGTGGTTCCGGAAAAAAGTATAAACGTTGTTGTTTATAAATTTAACCAATATGTAACCTTTGCTACAATAGATCGGTTACGGGTACCAAACTGATCCCAGGGACTGGTCAGATAATTGTCGGTGTACACAACAAAGAAATCTGATACGGGCGCGTATCGCCATTGTAACCGCGCGTTGATATTCATATTATCCAATTGAGAATTATACTGTACCAGCGCAGTTAAGAATAAATTTTTTGTAAAAGTCAGGTCCACCCGTGGGCCCACTAGCCATAAGTTAGCGGGCTTAAAAGGGTTATCCAGCACAATTCGATTATAACCGTATTGCAATGCAAATTGTCCGTAAGGTTGAAACCGATAGTTAAATCGTCCATTGATCCCCAGGATAGTTCCATTAAAAAACTGACCAAAATTGGTATTAATTCGGTAAGAAAATTCTTTGCGAACATCCGAGCGGTACGAAAATTCCAGTCGCGTATATTTAAACCGTTCGCCGGCTGCTAAAAAAATAGTTTCGTCCTGAATTCGAGTAGGATCAAAATCACCGAGCAGCGTTACATCCGTATACCGAAGTTGTGCTTCGATGCTCGTCGTATTCTGAAATCGAGCTTCGTAAAAAATTCTACCCTCCCATTCCCATAATCCAAAATCGCGAATTATTTCGTTATCATCTGCGCCAAGTTTATAAAAAATACGGGTATTAAAACCAACCCGGTGTCGGTTGACCTTGGCATTTTCATCCGGAAAAAAGTTGACAAAAGCTTGTGGACCCAAATACAAAATATCTCTCCTGGGCACAAATCCTACCTTCGCATCAAAACCTTCTGATACTATATATTGATCGAGTGACGCCCTGAAACGGGGCACTTCGTAATTCAAATTAAAATACTGTGCATTTCCATTCGATGTTGCTTCGGGTGTAAAGGCGTGTTGATAACTGAGTTTTCCGGCCCAGCGATTATCGGCTGTCGCCAAACGGTATTCCAGCCCACCGACCCGATTGTAATTGGGAAGTTCACCACTAAAACCACCAGGATTGATGGATTGTTGATTGACAAAAATACCGACAATTTGAGAACGGGCAAAAACAGTTTTTTCAAGCGCCGCTACCGTGTAATTGATTCCCGGCAAATCATTATCCAGTTGTTTGGCCGTCTGCATATTGAGCAATCCGATGCGGGCCCGATCATTTATTTTTCCACTGAGCCGAGAGCCGAAGAGAATAGTATTTTGAATGTTTTGACCTGTAGCGGTATCTTGTGCTACGCCAATCCGACGGGAGAAAAAAGGATTTATGCGGGGATGACCAAAGCTGCCAAAGAGATCTGCGTTTTCTAAAAAAAACTGTCTTCGCTCCGGAAAGAAAATTTCAAAACGATCTAAATTGGTTACCTGGCGATCCACTTCTACTTGTGAAAAATCCGGATTAACTGTTAAATCTAAATTTAATCCAGCGGTAATTCCAATTTTAGCATCTCCACCTGCCGCAAATTCAGCGTTATATTTTCCGGTCGGATCGCCTTCAAAATCCCGTCCACTCGCTGCGGAGAGAAAGGGGATAATGGCAAAGTTGGTTCCCGGTTTTTTTAAAGGTTCATCCCAGATAATTTTCCCCATATAAGTAAGGTCCATTACTATTCGGTTTCGCGGAATATTACTCCAGGTAGAATGTTCGTTGAGTTGGGTATCATTACGGTAAGCATTAAAACGCCATTCCAAAGCACCTTCCTGATAACGGATGGTTTTAAATGGTATCGCAAATTCACCTACCCAATAATTCTCGTAAGTCCTGGAAGTACCCCGCCATTTATTATCCCACGAACCGCTGAAGTCACCGCCGCGTCTCCCGCCGTTTGAGATCAGCGCCTCTCTTCTGACCCCGTAAGGATTCAATCCAAAGAGAAAAGCATTGGTCGCATCACTGTAAGTATCAAATAAAATACTAATGTTGTCACTTCCACGAAAACTATAATCCCTTCTCAGACTTGGCGTAATAAAATTATTATCCTTACTGTAGCACTTGACCGCAACGTACAGGTTTTGGTCGTCGTACGTCATATAAATTTCTGTTTGTCCGGTGGCCGATACCGAATCATTGGGGAAATACTGCCAGAAAGGAGAATCGGTATTTCCTTTGATCCATACGGATTCATCCAGCATACCATCCAGCGTAATTTTTTGATTTGTTTTTTTAATACGAATTTCTGAACCGACGTATTCTGTCGTGTTATCTTGAGAAAAGACAGGTGCGTACAGGACCAGACAGAGCAACAGTAACAGGGAGGATATTATTTTGGGCAAGGGTTGGTTATTATATTTGGTAAAATTCTAATACCTGGTCAGCGATAACATTCGTGATCAGCGCGTTCTGAATCGTTAAAAAAGTGGTCTACCAAATCAACACAAAAATACGGTATAAGTTTTTTTGCGGTAGAAGGTATTCAATATTCATAATTATATATTCAAATTATTCAATATTCTTTATTCACCATACAACACCACATCCACTCTCCGCATCTCGGCAGAATTTCCCTCCGCATCAGTAGAACCTTTTCCCTCCAGTTTGACAATTTGATCCGAAGCTACTCCCTGAGCACGAAGATACGCCATAATTTTTTGTGCACGTTGTTCTGAGATCCATTTATTATAATCCTTGCTGCCACTCCCATCCGCGTAGCCGATCACTTCGGCACTCCACGAACGTTTTTTCTTAAGTCTATTAGCCAGTGCCTCTAACTCCAGTAGATCATCGTGCGTCAACGAATAAGAGTCGGACGCAAAAAAGAACTGTACCCGCTTTTCTTCTTTTTGAGCAGCCGATTTTTGTACGACTAATTTTGGAGACATCTGTTTTGGTTTCAACTTCAACAATGCTCTGGATGGATCAAGGTGTCCCGTAGCTGCTACAAAACGCGCATCGATAAAATAGTCGTAATCCGGTTCGTTAATTTGAAAACTATAGCCTTTATTTCCGGGCAGGCAGATAAAAAAACTACCAGTTTCGTTGGTTTTAATATAACGATGTTCTTCTTCGCGACTAATTTTTATGTACGCAGGCACCGGTTCGTTGGTGACCTGATTGACCACCTGTCCTTCCAGTAAAATGGTAGGATCGGGACGAAATTTTTCGGGCAGCTCTACACTATAAATATCCAGTCCACCAGATCCACCGGCACGAGCGGAAGAGAAGTAAGCCGTCTTTCCATCCGCGTGTAGAAAGAAACCAATCTCTTTTCCGGGAGAATTAAAAGGGTAGTCCAGGTTTTCGGGATGGGCCCACGCATCGTTGGCCTTTCGGGCAATAAATAAATCTCCTTCTCCTTGTCCGGCGTGGCCAGTGGAGGTAAAGAAAAGCGTGTTTCCATCGTTGGAAATATAAGGCGCTTCTTCATCCCCGGGCGTATTAACCTTCGGGCCAAGGTTGGTGGCTTCACTCCAGGAATCATCCGGATTTTTGGTACTCATCCAAAGATCTGCTCCTCCCAGTCCACCTTCGCGGTTACTGGTAAAATACAGGGTTTGACCATCACAGGTAACGGACGGTTGTGAATCCCATTCTGCTCCATTCAGACTGCCCGTCAGTTTTTGGGTTTCTTTAATTTCCTGATTTTCAAAAATAGCTTGATAAATATCGCAGCCTCCTTCACTATCGGGTCGGAAGCATCCGGTAAAATAAAATCGTCGTCCGTGCGCCTCCAGTTTGGCCATTCCCTCGTTTTTATTGGTATTGATTTCCTTACCAAAAGATCGGGCCTTGGTCCAGGTGCTATCAATATTTTGACTACGAAAAATATTTTGATTTCCCCGGCGATCGGTTCGCGTAAAAATCATCAAGTCTCCGGTATTGCTAACGGTAGGTAAATAGTCGTCAACTTTCGAATTAATTTCCGCTGGTAACGCTTGCGCTGGAGAGCCAACGGGAACGGTGGTCGCTAACTGCTCAATGTATTTACAATTGATAAGCCGTTCTTCCAACAGTAGATCGTAATCTATTTCGAGTCCGGATTCCTTCTGTTTGTTGGCATAAGATTTATTTTTTAACTCCGTAAATTTAGTGTAATAGTATTTGGCCATATCCGCTTGTCCCAATTGGAAATACGCCTCACCGCATTCAAAAAAAGCAGCTCGGGAAAGTTTTTCATCCAGATCAAACGAAGTCTCGAAAGCATTGATGGCACGCTGATAATCCCCTAATTCAAGATTGACCATGGCGAGTTCCCGGTGTGCAACGGCAAAATTTGCTTTAATCTTAATGGTGTGTTCCAGCTGTTTACGAGCAGTTTTAAGCTTTCCCTGGTTGATAAGCGTTTGGGCGTGTTGTAGGGATTTTTTAGCATTTTGGGTAGAAAAAAAATCACTTTTACCCTCCGATGTAAGACCTTCCGTATCTTCTACGGAGAAGGTATCATCTTCGGTAATAGCAGTTTCCTGACCGTATACCATACCGCTCATCAGGATCAAACAAAGGAGTATTAGATTCTTTTTCATACAAATACAAAATAACGAATAATATAGCCATTGAGAAAAGGAGATATTACTTCTTTTTTGTTAACATTCCTTAAGGAGAGTAAATTAAGCAGCCAAATGTTATAAGTTATTCTTTTAATGATCCTAAGGAACAACGATCTAATAGATTCAGAATTATGACTAATATTTTTTGTGCCTAACTTCGTTTAAAATACGCGCCATAGCTACGGCTATGTCTGTGTTGTTCAACTCGTTATACACAAAAACTACCTACTCAAAATTTCTTAATCTATTTAATCCTCGTTCCTAAGGTAATTTATAAAGATTTCCCGCAGGGATGGGTGCAAAAATTTTGCCAAATTGGCAGAATATCGGGGAAGGGGCTAGTGCCTCATCCCGTAAGTAAATAACAAGCATAGATTGGTATGGATTTACGGGATGAGGCACTAGGGGTAATTTTCACTAAAGTATTAAATTTTATGGTCAAGTAGTAGTTTTTGTAGAATAGCTCGGTCGGCGGCTTCCGCTTCGACGGACTTTTTAGCGTCATTTTTTAACATAAATAGAATACGTTTTACTTTTGATATGGTATCGTCAATCAGATGAATGGTCATTTTTATTTCCTTGTGTAGCACCCAATCCGTAATCAAACCGTCGTAGAATTCTTCTAAAAATTCAGAGATTCGATCCACAAACTGATCGTAATTGAGCTGATAATGGGTACTGACGTCCGAAAGCTCCTGAATAAAATTATCTAACTTTCCGTTGACTTTACTAATTTCTGCCAGTAAGTTGTTGATAAAATTTTTTTGTTTATAAGATAGGGTAGAGGCGTGGGCGGAGGAGATTTGAGATTGCCAGGGGCCCATCACCAACAAAGCTTTTTTTAATTTATTCAATTCTTTGTTGGCCACCAAACCCGCATCTACGGCTTCCTTAATTTCTTTACGCATACTTTGATCGGCTCGGATATTCGTTTCGATATGGATAATTTTTTTGGCCAGATCTTTATTGCGGTGCTTAAGTTGTTGTTTTTTATTTAACAATAATTTTTTAAAAGTTGCGTCTACGTTGCGTAACGAGATAAGCTTCTTTTGTAAAATGTCTAATTGATATTTATTAACTGCAATTTTTTTCTTTTCTTCCTGGTGACGCAGGATATACATCAGATAATTTTGTCGTTCCCGTTCGACCTGTTGCTTTTTGTCACCAAGTATTTTAATAAAAATTTTACGCAACGGTTGTGCCGCTAAATTTTCCAATGCCTCGATAGCGTCCGCACTTTTATTAATTTGAATTTCCAGCAAAGCCAGGGCCTTCGTTTGTTTACTTAATCGGTCTTCCAATCCTGCCAAATGAATAACGATCTTTTCTCGTATCATCTTCTGATCGTACGCTTCTTGTAAGTCCTGATCGAGATTTTTCATGGTAAATGTTAAAGTTTAATACAACTGAAGTGGAGATTTTCAAAAATACGAAAACCCGACAATATTTTTTTGTTTGAAATAGTTTGTTAATCACAAAACGCAATATATACTTACCCCCAAGCACTAAATAACTGGGCATATTGATCAACGTAGGAACAAGGCGTTGCCTTGTTACGTTAATCTGTTAACTTAACCTTCTCTGCGGTCTTTCTTGAGTTTTTCAAATACTTTAGAGGACGATACCTATGTGTTGTAAGGACCGCTTAACTAATCACTGATCACTAATCAACTGTTCTTAATGTCTAGAAAAAGTTTAACAATTTGAAATACACACTAATTTAGTTCCCGAACCACTATTGATTGATGACCTCGTTCGTAGTTATAAAATCTCATGTATTCTTCTATTCCATTGTATAGTTCGTAGCCTCCATTGGATAGATTGAGGTAGACGCATTCTAGTTTTATAGACCGCCAAAACCTTTCATTAGAAAATTTGAGAATGAGGTTGTAACAATAAAGCTTCTTTTAAAATATTAGTACACTATTTGGCCGTCATTGAACTTGAAACATCCCAGTTGATAATAGACTTGTTACCCTTTAACAAATTGGCTCTATAAATAGCCTTTTGTCCTTATATTTCGTCTATTTTTCGCCCCATAGCTAGGCTATGAGGCTCAAAATGAGACTCATCTAAGAACAAAATCCTTATTTATAGATCTTAATTCTTAAAGGGTAACAAGTCTAATGTACCTGCTGAAGATTTTCCTGTTCGGGGCTGGCTGGTCAGCCTGGACAAAAACGGTAATCTGGATTCTATGACCGTAGATGTCAAGATGGTGGAGACGCGGTCGAAAGTATCGCTAAGTGCCTATCCCAATCCGGTCGATGATTATCTGACCCTGGAGCTAACGAACGAAAATATTGAGCGGGTAGAATTGTATTCCTTGACGGGACAGTTGGTGCGGAGTGAGGTGGTTCGTGGTAGTCGGGTGGAGGTATCGGTGGCGGATTTGCCGGCGGGCGTTTATTCGGTGCTGGTGAATGGGCGGTATGGGAAGAGAGTTGTGGTATATTGAGTTTTTGAGTTTTGGGTTTTGAGTAGCGTTCTTCCGTTTCCTAAACCTATCTACGTATTGAGGGGATGGTTTAGGAAACGTTATCTACAAGCGAACTTAATATTTTAGAAACACTGCGGGGCCGTTCAATAATTTGTATCTTCTCTCTTACGATAGCATTGCGTAGCAAGAGACTAATTAACAAATTTACTGATTAACATTTAGTTATAAATGCTAAATTTTAATTATTCAAATTGAAGTAATTGATTAGACACAGTTAAATGAACATTCCCGGGATGGTTTAGGAAACGTTGATTAGTAGGAGTTCTTCTTCTAGATGTTTTTTCCCTAGACGTCCGTTTCTGGACATTTGTCACTGAACATATATTGATACCTGCCTGTTTCAATACCATAACAAGCTTCGAAGTTGTTTAAAAAGAAACCAACCATTTAAAAACCTTATCCTGGTTTTGGCGCATTGCCGAATCCATTGGCAACAAACTTATAAATATGAAAATGACCATCTGTTTTATCAGTCTGTTTATTATTGGCCTGGTTGCCTGCAATAATCCGCAAGGATCTGCCATTTCTCAGGATAATAATTCTGGGCAGACCGGTACCGCAACTACTGTCGCGCAAACTGATCCAATTAAAAAAATTACCAAAACCGCCGAAGAGTGGAAAGCCGAACTTACACCCGAAGAATTCACGATCCTCCGCGAAGCAGGAACGGAACGCGCTTTCACCGGAGACCTTTTAAAAAACAAAAAAGAAGGAGTCTACACTTGCGCAGGTTGTCAATTACCCTTATTCGACTCGGCGACCAAGTTTGATTCCGGTACCGGATGGCCAAGTTATTTTCAGCCGGTTAACGAGGTAAATGTGGCAGAGAAAAAAGACAATAAGTATGGTTGGAATAGAGTAGAGGTGCTTTGCGCTCGTTGCGACGGCCACCTCGGCCACGTATTTGACGATGGCCCCAAACCAACGGGATTACGCTACTGTATCAATTCCGCTTCGCTGGATTTTGTGGAAAACTAGTGGATTGGGTACTGAATTAGTATGTATTTCAAATTATTAATTTTTTCTGGACATTAAGAACAATGATTAGTGATTAGTTAATCGGTCCTTCCAACGCATAGGTGTCGCCCTCTAAAGTATTTGTAAAACTTAAAAAAGACTGCAGAGAAAGTTGAGTTAACAGATCAACCTAGTGCCTCATCCCGTAAATCCATACCAATCTATGCTTGTTATTTTTCGCCTGCTTTTCCCCGCCTGACCGATGGTCAGATCGGACAGGGTTAGAAAATTCCTCACTATGCTACGGCATAGCTCCGGATTTCCTGCCTCAACCAGACTAAAAATAACGTCGCCTAGCTTACCATTTACTTACGGGATGAGGCACTAGGAACAAGGCATTGCCTTGTTCCTACGTTGATCAATATACCCAGTAATTTAGTCCCGAAGGCACTAGGAAGAATGTTGAAACACTTTATTTATTGAAACGCTGAGATTGCGCTGACGTGCATATATTTTGTTTTGAAGAGCAAAATATTTGTACCACCATGACCTCAGAGAGCGCAAAGCATGTTAGCCAAATGAATATTTTAGCGTTATTGACCCCAAAGTTGATCGCACCATTTTATCAGCAATTTATGAAGGTTGAATACGAGCAGTTCAATCAACAAAAAAAGCCCGATTCCAACAACATCATTTTGTCAGAATCGGGCTATTGAATAATATTGAATGTTGGAACCTGCCTGACCTCCATCGTTCTTTCCCTCACCATTTGAAGAGCGCCAATCGTCCGCCCACTGAAAGCCAAACACGACAGATGGGGAAAAGCCCACTGAAAGCCAAACACGATAAAAGGGAGAAAAGCCCACTGAAAGCCAAACACGACAGAAGGGAAAAGCCCACCGAAAGCCAAACACGATAAAAGGGAGAAAAGCCCACCGAAAGCCAAACACGACAGAAGGGGAAAAGCCCCCTGTTACTTCTCCACCTTCCGTTTCTTCCGCTTACTTTTAAACAACTCTACCAGCTGCTTATCCTTCAAAAAGCCAAGATCTTTAAACGTTCGTACGATAAATTTCTTAATATCCTGATAATCTCTCCCACGTTTGTCAACATAAACCTTCAATAATTTTTTAACATAAATCATACACAGGTCTTTGATGTCCTGGTTGAATTGCTGATTGCCAAAGATATCAATATACGTAGGAAAGATTTTCGATATCTCCATCCATTTTGTATACTGCGTCGTTTCCAGTCCAGCCATGCTTTGATCGATATAAACGAAAATTGTTTTTCGAATAACGGTATTAAAAGTAGAAACACCTTCGTGTTGCGCGTAAGCAACTTTAACCGCCTCGACGGCATCCGGATGATCATATCCTTTGGTGTGAATGATATTGGTCAACTTATAAAGTTCCGTCAATTGATCATCAATATCTTTGTCCAGCGATTCGTAAATACGAAGATCCGCCGCCGCATTTAGCGGTAAACGACTTTCGTATAAGAAAAGTAAATGCTTCATCCACTTTTCGTCAAACTCCGTAATATTTTTTCGGGCAGCATTCAATGCCTTGGCAAAATGCTTTTGATTGCCTTCCTCAATATTCATAAAAGAACCGTAGAGTGCCAGCATTTCAATATATTCATCCGTATTTTTAAAGTCTGGATTATTCAGAAATTTTACAATCTCCGGTGCGACGGAAGCATTGGTTACTCCGCTCATGATGCGTTGGATGAGAAATAATTTCAGACTGGAAAATTCAACTTTCAGTTCTGACAGCGTAGTCGGAAAAGTAGCGGAATGATAATTCTCACTTTTAAATTGCTTAAAATAACGGTTGTAAAGAATCTGTCTTTCCTTCTCGACCTGAAATCGTGTATCCTTTAATCCTTGTAAAAAATAACGGATTCTTTTATTTTCAATTTCATTTATCAGACTGGTAATCCAGATATCGCTACTCAACGCAAAGCCCGTTTGAATCGTTTGTCCCATTCGTTTCTTAATCGTATCAAAATTAGAAGAACGGCAAACACTCAAAAGTATTTTTTTAAAGTGTGGCTGTGGCCGTACGTAACGGTAATGTTTGTCTACTTCACCTCTCAATACCGCATATCCTAAAATTCTAGGTAAAAATATCCCTTCGAATTTTTCGTCCAGTAGTTCTTCTTCGAAAGCCACCAACTGTAGTGGGTGATGTTCTGCCACCACCTGGTGCAAAGCTCCGATTAGAGGTTCGAACTCGGTACGTAGTTTCATGTAGTCTTCCTCTTCCTCCTCTTCGAGGTAAGTTTTTAGAAATTCAGAAGCTTGAATTTGCGTAGCAATTTCGTCTAGTTGATTTTTGTAATGCGGATCTAACGATGACATATTTTACGTTTTTATTTTGAAAATTGGCCTCTTCTAAATTTAAACCTGATAGAACAGTTAAGTTCTATCAGGTTTAAACGTTGAAGTTGGACTAACTTCGGGTAAATTTGATATGTATTGGCGACGAAGATAAGGATAAACAACAGAATAAAAAAGCTGATTTCCAAAAAATATGGAAATCAGCTTATTTAGTATTATTAAGTCAGTATTAAACTGGTGTGTTTAAGCCTTTACTTCTTTACCACCATCCAGTTCATCCTGCCATTTTTTGAGTTCGTCCCACTTACCATCCGCAGCCATTTGACCTTGCTTGGACCAGGTACCCGGATCGTGTGCTTTGTAGTTTCCTTCCGCAGCATCTAAAATCTCACGAATTTTTTCAGCGGTTGATCCGCCTAAATCAGCATAAGTTACAATGCCACCAGCGGTCAGTACTTCAGAAATCTTAGGTCCGATTCCTTCGATTTTCTTTAAGTCATCTGCTTCCGCTTTAGCTGGAGCAGCTTCTGCTACGGGAGCAGCGGCCACTTCCTCTTTTACTTCTTCCGCTGCCGGCGCTTCCGCCTTTGCTTCAGGAGCTGGAGTTTCCGCTTTTGCTTCAGGAGCTGGAGTTTCCGCTTTTGCTTCAGGAGCCGGAGTTTCCGCTTTTGCTTCAAGAGCTGGAGTTTCTACTTTTGCTTCAGGAGCTGAAGCTTCAATATTTACTTTTTCAGTTGCTTTTACTTCTGCCGGCGCTTCTGCTTTAGGCGCTTCAACTGGTGCATCATCACCGGAGACAGATTCTACGGTTGTTTGTTCTACAGAATCTGCAAAAGAAGTAGGACCTTCACTACCACCACCTCCTCCGGAAGTAGTTGCTGAGAGTGCACTAGGATCAACTGCTGGCTTCTGAGCTGGCTTTATTTTACCAAAGATCGCTTTATCGCGGGCTTCCAGTTCCAGTCTTGTTTCTTCGAAACGCTTAGCGATGGCAGATTCTTTCGCTTCAATCCACTGCTGGTACATTTCATTGGCTTTCTCTTCTGAAAGCGCACCTTTCGCTACGCCTCGCATGAGGTGTTTGCGGTATAGCACACCTTTGAAGCGCAGGATAGCACGCGCTGTATCGGTTGGTTGCGCACCTTTCATAAGCCATTCGTAAGCCAAGTCACGGTCAAGATCGATCGTTGCTGGTTTAGTCATTGGGTTATAAGATCCAATTTTTTCGATGAAGCGACCATCTCTGGGTGCACGAGCATCTGCTACCACTATATGGTAGAAAGGTTTTTTACGACGACCACGTCTTTGCAATCTAATTTTTACAGACATAAAGTCAAAATTTATTTGGTTTAACCATTCCGGACGACCTTGCGTAGCAAGCACCGGATTTTAACGCGACAAAGGTATACTTTTTTTAGGAAAGAGGTTGGATTATTTTTAGGTGTATCAAGCCAAGAATGTAAAATTATTTTTAACTCATTCCTTAATTTATTTTATCAACATTCCTTACCTTAACAGTGCGGTAACTTTTTAGATTAGCTAATTTTTGAGATTAACTTTCAAATAGGGATTGTTTTTTCGCTGTTAGCTGGTTAGCAGTTGGCTTCCCTCATTCGTGAAATACGTTGAAGAGAAGCCAACTAGCTAATAGCCAACAGGCTAACAAGCCAAATTTTTAATGCAATCACCTCCAAATTAAAAGTTACCGAACCATTGTTAGCTTTAGAATACATAAAAATTTAGTGCCTTTAACCCTATCCATTCACAAATTTATATCCCACACCTCTGATGGACAGAAAAAACTGTGGATTCTTCGGATCTTTTTCAAAGTATTTTCTAAAAGACAAAATAAAGTTATCGATGGTTCGAGTAGAAGGGTATACGTCGTAGCCCCAAACCGACTGCAAAATTTGCTGACGGCTGACCACCTCGTTTTGTCGATCGGTTAGTAACTTCAGTAGCATGGCTTCCTTTTTTGTCAGAATAAAATTTTCTCCCTGACGACTGGCTTCGAAAGTTAGGAAGTTGACTTTGTTATTGCCAAATTCAAACTTTTCTCTGGACTCTTCGGGCATTTTTTCTGTTCGTTGAATCAATTTTTTTACCCGTAACAAGAGTTCTTCCAGATTAAATGGTTTTGTCAAATAGTCATCCGCACCCTTTTTCAAACCGGCGATTCGGTCAGCTGCGGTATCTTTAGCAGTCAGGAAAATAATTGGAACTTCCATATTGGTCAATCGTACCTGCTCACAAATCTGAAAACCACTTACTTCCGGAAGCATGACATCCAGGACGAGTAAGTCAAAATGCTGTCCCTGAAAAAACTTTATCGCTTGTTTTCCTTCTCCAGTGGCCACCACTTCGTATCCTTCCAGTTCAAGGTTCATTTTAACCAGATTGCGAATATTGATTTCGTCTTCGACTAATAAAATACGCTTACTCATCTTTCTTTTGTTTTGGGTACCACTATTGGTAACTTAATTTTAAAAATACTGCCCTGAGGTTGGTTGTCTTTAATCATAATCGTCCCCTGGTGCGCCTCGACAATCTCTTTCACTATATATAAACCAAGGCCAGTGCCTTTTGTTGACCGGGTGTCTTCACTACCGGTACGATAAAATTTTCTAAAAATCTTTTTTTTCTCTTTTTCGGTCACGCCAAAACCCTGATCTGCAAAATCGAGGTGGATAAATTTTCCATTTTGTTTTAATTGTACCGCGATCTTCGCGGGGGCAGGGGAGTACTTTACTGCGTTTTCTAATAAGTTCAGGGTAATAGAAATCAACCCTGTTTTGTCGGCCATGATCTCCGTTACTTTTTCATCATGAGAATAGGTAAAAGTCGCTTCTGGAAACTTGGCTTTCAGTTTATCTAATAACTGGTCAATCAAATCCACCACGTCAACGGATTCTAAAACGGGTTGGTAATGGTTTTCCATTTTTGCAGCCAGCAGGAGGTCTTCTACCAGAGTCGTCAAACGTTCGGTCTCTTCCAGGGCAGTGCCACTCAACTGATTGATTTGTATTTTTTCCAAATCTCTTTTTAGAAAAGTTTCCAGGACTAGACGAATAGAGGAGATGGGCGATTTGAGTTCGTGGGTAATGGAAAGGAGAAAATTTCTTCGTTCTTGTGCAGCGATCATTTCCCGGTTGTATCCTCGGTTGATAATATAAATACCAATGACCAGACTGATGATAAAAAATAAAGCTTCGCCCAAAATCATCCATTCTTGCCGCTTATAGTTTGCTTGCAGTTCTAAAAAGTCAACTGTTTCTTCAAACTCCGCTCTATTAGCAATCTTACCTTTGGCGGCCAGCACGATTTGTAGATAATTACTTTTGGCCACAAAAGCATCTTTATTTTTAGTATATAATAAGATAGACCACCAACCAAAGGCAAGCAACAAAAAAACAATGACAAAATTGGAGAGTAACCGAAGTTTTAAGTTTTCCATACATTCAGTAAAACAAGTGTGAGATTCATTTGGTTGAATTAACTAATCACTAATCAACTGTTTTTAAAATCAATATTCGATATTTTTTTCAACGACAAAAGGCATACCGTAGAAATTGACTACGATATGCCTTTATATATTTTTAAACGAATAAGAGATACTATTCTCCTACGCGATACTTTTGGTTAATATACTCCGCTTTGAGTACTTCTTTTCGACGAATAATGGAAGGCTTTACAAACTCTTTTCTTCTTCTCAATTCCTGAATTAAGCCAACTTTACGGTGTTTGTTCTTGTAGCGCTTGAGTGCACGATCAATTGATTCTCCGTCTTTTACTTCAATAATTAACATTTAAAACTTTTTATTTTTTATGAAATTTTGTTTTAGTCGTGCAAAGTTACGACTTTCTGACCTATTTTACAATAGGAGGAGGCTAAGAAATGAAAATAAATAAATTAGCCAACCGTTTGATCTTTCACTACATGTCTTCCCCGGTCATTGAGCATAATTTCGGCCCTTTCCAGCACCGGATCGTGCTCAAAAAACAGCACCAAATTTTCGTTAACCGCTCGATCCAGCAACCAGCTTTTTTCTTTAATGGTGACCAGTGGACGAATATCATATCCCATCACATAGGGCTTGCCCAAATGAAAATGACTAGCTAATAAATCTGCGCAGTAAAAAACGGAATGATCTCCCTGGTCAATTTCGGGTAGCATCATCGCTTCCGTGTGTCCATATGCAAAATGTACTTTTATGCCAGGCATCCACTCTGTACCACCTTCTATAACAGGAATAAATTTTAGTACGCCCTGTTCTTGAAGAGGAACAAAGTTCTCCTTCAAAAAAGAAGCGGCCTCCCTTGGATTAGGATTTAAAGCCCAGTCGTAGTGCTTTTGGTTGGTCCAGTAAGTAGCATTTGGAAAACTAGGAACCAATTGACCGTCTGGCGTTCTGGTAACGGCACCACCAACGTGGTCAAAATGTAAATGCGTTAGAAAAACGTCGGTGATATCAGCGGGCGTACATCCATTTTTTTCAAGCGAACCAATTAAGGAGTCGGTTCCATGGGGTTCAAAGTGCGAGCGAAATTTATCATCCTGTTTATTTCCCAGGCCCGTATCTACCAATATTTTACGATCTGCTGTTTCGATCAGTAAACAACGCATAGCCCAGGTACAAAGATTGTTTTCATCCGGTGGATGGGTTCGCTGCCAAAGTCTGCGGGGGACAACGCCAAACATGGCGCCACCATCCAGTTTAAAATATCCGGTTGGGATAGAAGTTATTTTGATCGTCATTAATTTTTTATTTTTTTTCCTTCACTTTCACCACCACATCGTGTTGTATTTTTAGAAACTCGGCCATCTCCATCAACTTCTCCCGTTGAATGGGTGTATTCAAATCAAGCTCAACGACAAAGGTGCCTTTTTTGGTTGGAATCCGCATATAGTTACCCCCAAAAAGCTGACCTTCTTTTTTTCGGTCCCCGCTCGGGAGGGCTTTTAACTCAAAATTGACTTCCGTCAGGTCCGCTTCGGGAATGATAAATTCTTCCTTACCCCGTTTGATGCTCAGGGTCTCTTCGTCAAAATTTATTTCTCCACCCACTTTTACCTTTTTGCCAGAAAACATTCTTAGGGTAGATAGCACCGGAATTAGCAAACCGATCAACAAAGCCAGGTAAATCCAGTTAATATAACCAATAAACCCTAACTGATTTATCAGACGCTCAATCACCGGGATCATTCCCAGGTCGAGAAAAGTCAATAAAAAATAGCCAAGCAGACCCGCTGCAGCCATTCCGGTAAGGAGATTTAGTTTCTTAATTTTCCGGCGTTTTATGATAGGGGCATTAAAGTGGAACATTAGACTAAATTTAAGGTTTTTTAATGATGCGTAAAAATACAAATTCTCAAACGATAATCGGTATTGATTATGGTAGCAAACTTGCTGGTACGACGGTAATCGCACGGGTACGGGCAGAAAGTACCAAAGTACAATTTGTACAAAGTTTGAAAAAGAAAGATGCCGACCAGTTTATTTTAGATCAGCTGGCATCTGAGCCACCAACCGTAATTTTTCTGGATGCGCCGCTTAGTTTGCCTGCCGCTTATTTTGGCAAAGGGGATGACTATTTTTATCGATCTGCCGATCGGGAACTGAAAGCTATGTCTCCGATGTTTTTGGGCGGTTTAACTGCTCGGGCAATGCGCTTGAAAAAACAACTCAACAATCAAGGTCATCAGGTAATCGAAGCTTACCCTGGAGGTTTGGCGCGTCACCTGGCATTACCAAAAGACCAGTATAAAAAACAAAAAATATACTTACCCTCGATCCTTGAATTAATAACGACTAAAATCCCAATAAAGTTTGTCGCGTCAGATTTGATTACCTGGCACCACGTAGATGCATTGCTCGCTTGCTGGACAGGTTGGCGGTACCATGAGGGAATAGCAGAAAACTTTGGAATAGCGGAAGAAGGACAAATCTGGATTTGATTTTTAACTTAAAAACTTCAATGTCAAATTTATTACCTTTGTTGATGCCTACTATAATTACCCGACCCAAGATAGATATTGATGCAGATATACTCCGTAAGTTTCAGGAACAAATTCAGGAAGCCGGACAGGTAATAGTGCACTGTGTGAGCACCGATACAATGGGATGGGGAATGTACATCCGCATCTGGCCGACGACCTACTTACTGGATCATGAATCCAGCCACCGCAGCGAAATGGTACATGTTGAAAATATAGTTCTAGCTCCTGACTGGCAATATTTGGCACCGACTGAAAAGCTTCATTATTCGTTAATATTCAGTGGTTTACCCAAAAGCTGCACGATTTTCGACCTAATAGAATTTGGTGAAGGAAAAAACTGTTTCAGCGCTTTGAACATCGACCGAAACGAATCAGATATTTATTATGTCAAATTGAATTAAACCTGGCATTTAATAAAAAATAAAGCCACTACAACCTCTAAAAGGAGTAGTGACTTCAATTACACCAGACAAAACTTCGTTTCAAATAAATGAAACAAAGTCTATTTAATTGACTACAAACATAGGAAATTTTCCGGAAAAATTATATCAAGGAATGTTAAATAAATAAGTTATAAAGGTTCGGGGCGGTTAATTTGCTTCTAATCGAGGCGGTGAAAAGCGATTTATGCCGTAGTATAATGAGGAATTTTTTAACAAAAAGCAGGCGAAAAAGAACAAAATCCATATGATGGATTTACGGGATGAGGCACTATTGCCTTCGGCATTAAATAACTGGGCATATTGATCAACGTAGGAACAAGGCAATGCCTTGTTCCTACGTTGATCTGTTAACCGAAGCGGTACAGTTGAGCCAACGATTTGACCCCGAATGCCTTGTTCCTACGTTGATCTGTTAACCGAAGCGGTACAGTTGAGCCAACGATTTGACCCCAAATGCCTTGTTCCTACGTTGATCTGTTAACTCAACTTTTTCTGCGGTCTTCTTTGAGTTTTTCAAATACTTTAGAGGGCGGCATCTATGCGTTGGAAGGACCGATTAACCAGTCACTAATCAACTATTCTTAATGTCCAGGAAAAATTAACAATTTGAAATACATACTAATTTATTACCAGAATCACTAGCTAGCAGCCTTTTTTTAAGCACACGCTTAATTGTTTTAATACCAACCTCGCACTTAATTCGCATCCTTTAATGATCCTGAGCAAGCGCAAAAAATTATTTGCCAATTTACTGTCGTACAGGTTCTATTCTTTTCCGTTTTATTTTGATGCTGTCGCAAAATTTATACTTTTGCAGCATATTATATATTGCATTCTGCTAAATTCAGGAACAAATTTGCGCTGATTCAGTTAGATTAAGGGATGAGGTATTAATAAATTGATATTTTAGCCTTGGTTATTTTGTTACTAATCAAAGTGCAAAAAACGGAGTTATACCGTAGCATAATGCGTATTTTAATAACCCTGACCGATCTGACAATCAGTCCGGCAGGGCAGCGTAGTAGTAAAAAAAGCAGTCAAAAGTGTAAAGTTATTTTTGAACCGTTAATACTATTTGATCTTTAAAAAAAAATTACATCTATCTTTAATATGGCTAAAAATTTATTAATTGTTGAGTCACCGGCGAAAGCCAAAACCATCGAGAAAATTCTTGGGTCTGATTTTACGGTAAAATCAAGCTTCGGACACGTGCGTGATCTCGAAAAAGGAACTAAAGGGGTAGATATTGAAAATAATTTTAAACCCAATTATGCCGTTACCCTGGACAAGGTGAAGGTCGTAAAAGGATTAAAAGATGCTGTAAAAAAGGTCGATGAAGTATGGCTGGCTACGGATGAGGATCGCGAAGGAGAAGCCATTAGCTGGCATCTTTGCGAAGTATTGGGGCTAGATCCAAAAACAACCAAGCGTATCGTTTTCCGGGAAATTACCAAACCAGCTATTCAGAATGCCATCCAACAACCCCGAACGGTTGATCTTGATTTGGTAGATGCACAGCAGGCACGTCGAATTTTGGATCGCCTGGTTGGTTTTGAACTTTCCGGATTGTTATGGCGAAAGGTGAAAAGTAAGTTGTCGGCCGGCCGTGTACAGTCCGTAACCATGAAAATCGTGGTGGAGCGAGAACGGGAAATAATGGAATTTATATCCAAAGTTTTCTTCCGGGTCAATGCCCTTTTTACCGTTAAGGATGAACAGGGAAAGCCAGTAGCAATGAAAGCGGAACTGGGTTCTCGCTTTGATTCTTTTAAAGAAGCCAATGACTTTTTGAACAATTGTGTCGGCGCCGATTATGAGATTGGAAAAATAGATTTAAAACCACTCAAACGAAAACCTACTGCACCTTTTACAACATCTACTTTACAACAGGAAGCGAGTAGAAAATTAGGATTTTCGGTTAATCGAACCATGTCTAATGCTCAGCGATTATATGAACAGGGTTTTATTACTTATATGCGGACCGATTCGGTTAACCTGAGTGAAACAGCTTTGACCGCTATCGGTGAAGAAATCGAAAAAAATTACGGAAAACAATATTTACACACCCGTCGCTACAAAAATAAAAAGGCCAACGCACAAGAGGCGCACGAGGCCATTCGACCAACATATATCGATCGTAAAACGGTAACCAACGATTACGATCAACAAAGACTTTACGAGCTAATCTGGAAGCGTACCATCGCTTCACAAATGGCGGAAGCGTTACTGGAAAAGACGATTGTACAAATAAATATTTCTACCATTCCTGGTACGACCTTAAAGGCAGAGGGACAAATTATAAAGTTTGATGGTTTCCTAAAGGTTTATCTCGAATCTTCCGATGATGAGGAGGAAGATGATGCCAAAACGACTGCGGGACTTCTACCTCCACTTAAAGTAGGACAGCCTGTCGAACTGGAACTAATGACGGCTACCGAGCGATTTACGCGACCGCCAGCTCGGTTTACGGAAGCTGCTTTGGTAAAGAAAATGGAAGAGTTAGGGATTGGTCGTCCTTCTACTTACGCTCCTACGATTAGTAAAATCATGGACCCAAGTAGAGGGTATGTTACCAAAGAACCGCGTGATGGGGTGGAACGAAAATACCGGATTATTTCTTTGGCCAATAATGCAGTGATCGAAAGAACGGAAACAGAAACGACGGGGGCGATCAAGAATCGATTAATCGCGACTGATTTAGGGATGCTGGTGAGTGATTTTTTGTCTCAGCACTTTAATGATATTATGACCTACGGATTTACGGCAGATATTGAAAAGGATTTTGATGTCATCGCTGCCGGAGGAAAACAATGGGAGAAAATGCTGGGTGAGTTTTACCGTCCTTTCCACGCAACGGTGGTCGATGCCATGGAAAATGCAGAACGTGCCACGGGAGAAAGAATCCTTGGAACCGATCCGGAATCAGGGAGAACTTTGCTGGTAAGAATGACAAAATTTGGTACGCCCGTTGCACAAATTGGTGCGCAGAACGAACTGAACGAAGACGAAAAACCCCGCTATGCTAACTTGCGTCCTGGACAATCCATGTCTACCATTACAATGGAAGAAAGTATGGAATTATTCAAGCTTCCCAAAAAGCTTGGAACGTACAAAGACCAGGAGGTAATTGTTGCCATTGGACGTTTTGGTCCTTACGTAAAATTTGGCGAAAGCTTTATTTCTATTCCAAAAGGAAATGATCCTTTAGAGGTGAAAATGGACTTTGCACAGGAGCTAATCGATGCTAAACTGGAAGCAGATAAACCCATTGCGCATTATAAAGAAAAACCAATTACCAAAGGTTCCGGACGATTTGGTCCTTTCGTAAAATGGGATGAGTTTTTCGTTAATATTCCAAAAAGGTTTGATCCGGCGATATTAACGGCAGAAGAAGCAATTGAATTGGTCATGATCAAAGAAGAAAAAGAGGCCAATCGCTATATTCACCGTTGGGAAGACCTGAAATTATCGGTCGAGAACGGTCGATGGGGGCCTTTGGTTAGATTTGGCAAGAAAAAATTTAACCTGCCTAAAAAAGAGGATGGTTCCCGTGTAACTCCTGAAGAAGCCGCTGAATTTACCCTGGAACAGGTAAAGGAAATGGTGGAAGAAAGTATTCCCGGGGCTTTCGCCGAAAAACCTAAAAAGAAAAGAGCGACCAAAAAGAAGCCTGCTGCGAAAAAGAAAAAATAATTGCGATTCTTACAAAGAAAGCCCCTCATTTACAAAATGAGGGGCTTTTTTTGAAGGTATCTTTATTGACTGATTGATAAAGATTTTACAATCAGGATCGTTGCATCCAGTGCACCCGACCAGATCAAGTCATTTGTTCTTTCTTCCTTAATAGTCTCCATTTTTTATATTTAATTTCTGATGATTATAGCCAAAAGGGTTGTTCTATCTAATGAACTACATTCTTATTTGTTTTTCATTATATTTTTTCAAACTTTAGTATTACATTTGATTTTTTTACGGAAAGGCTTATTTATATTCTGTAATATGTCCACATATCCAGACTATCTAAATCGATCGGGTTTTGTAAATTCGGGTGGTAGTTATTTTGTACAGCTTTTTATTTTTAATAAAAGAAATTATGCGATTATTATCAACCATCTTTCTATTGATTTATACCTTGGTGCTCGTTGCGCAGCCGGTGAATGACGAATGTGTGGATCGAATTCAGTTGGGGGAAGTTCCGCTTTGTCCAGTAATGGGAGTATTTACTACGGTAGCTGCTACAGCCAGTATTGTTTCGGATGATCCAACGATTAATAAGCCAGCCTGTTTTAGTGGTTCTCAACCAGACAACGATGTTTGGTTTTCTTTTATCGTGGCTGCCGATGGTAGCGCGCCCAATCTCATCATTGAAATTACCCCCGAAAATGGGGCAAACGGTCCTATTTCTCAACCACAAGTTGCGGCCTACCGGGGACAGTGTGGAGAAGATGAACTCGCAGAAATAGCTTGCGCATCTGCTGCTTTTAATCAAAGCACAGTCATGCTGGAACTATTTGGACTCAACCCGGGTGATGAAATATTCTTAAGAGTAGAAGATTGGACCGCTTCGGCCGCGTCTAATGCTGGAGATTTTGCTTTGTGTATTAAAGCACCTGATCCAATATTCAATATCGCTGAAGATGATGGGTCTACGCTGTGTGATGGTTTACTTTTTGATTCCGGTGGAGCAGATGGTAATTATGGCGTCAATGAGTCTAATGAATTTGTAATTTGTCCTTCCTCGAATTTCTCTTGTATTGAATTAAATCTCGTTAGTTATGATACTGAAAATAATTTTGACGAATTAAATATTTACGAAGGAGATGATATCAGTGATCCTTTATTTCTTGGTTTTGAAGGAACGGGGGGCCCTATTTCATTCAATATTTCTTCTACCTGTGTGACCGTTCAGTTTACTTCAGACGGCTCTGTAACGGCGGCTGGTTTTGAATTGAGCTGGAGTTGTACAACCGGTGCTTGTGAAAATTCTTTTAGCACCTGCCAGGAACCTACGACCGTTGATAATTTACCCTATCAGCAATCGGAACTTTCTACCTGTGCCGCATTGGATGCTGTTGGTACCGGTCCGTGTAACGCTCCTGGTTTGTTAAATGGAGAGGAAGTTGTTTTTGCTTATACATCCACCGGAGACGAGTGTATTATGGTAGAGGTCAGTAATTCTAATACTTTAACAGGACTTTCCATTTACAATGATTGTCCAGAAGATGCTACTGAATGTCTCGGGTCAGATATATCTGCCGTCGGAAGTAATGCCGTAGTAATGATGACTTACCTGGATGAGCCTGGTACTTACTTTATTATCGTTGACAATCCTGTTGCTTGTACTGATTTTGATATCGCAATTAATTCAGTAGTTTGTGCCAACAATGTTCCGGTAACTTGTGATAATCCGGTGATGATCAATAATATACCATTCACCGACGATGCCTCGACTTGTGCCGCTACGGATTCCGAAGGAGCCAATGATTGTTCTGTCAACTCCGGTGAAGGCGAAGATTACGTATATGCGTACGAATCAAATGGAGATGAATGTATTTCCATTCGATTGGAGAATGCTATTTCGGGAAGTACTATTTCTGCGCTGAATGGTTGTAGTAGTGATAGTCCTGAATGCTTTGGTTTTGCTCAGGTAAACTCAGGTGATACTGCGGTGATTGCATTTATGCGGACTACAGATCCTGGCACCTATTATTTTGTCGTAGAATCTCCTCAGGGCTGCAGTAGCTTTGACTTACAAGTAATACCGATTGATTGCCCGATTGTTTTACCACCCGCAGTGGATTGTGAAAATGCCTTAAATATAAATGGTTGTGGAAACCAGCCACAGATCATCAACGTGGACCAGGTGGCATCGGAAGATGAAACAGTGGTACAAGATGGGATAAATGAAGGTTGTTGGGGTGGACCTGGTCAGGCGCGGTATACCTGGTTTACTTTTCAGGCGCAGGCAGATGGAGCGTTTGGATTTTTATCAAATAATGCGGAAGATCCGACGATTTCCGATATAGATATTCAGGTCTGGGGCCCATATTTTGATGAAGCGCTGGCTTGCGAGTTTATGCGAACTACGCAGCCGATCCGAAGTACCTACGCATCTCCCGGGACTCCCAACTTTACGGGATTGACTGATATACATCCTGGGACAGGAGTTCCGATCACTGATATTTGTGAAGGTGCAGGGGGAGATGGTTATGTATCGACCTTGCAAGTCCAACAGGGGGAATGGTATCTTGTATTAATAAACGATTTTTCTGGAACAATTGAAATGGGAGGAATAAACATGGATTTTAGCGAAACCACACCAGGTGTTCTGGCAGAATTTGGGCAAATAGCGTCCATCAGTCCGGATACCCTCACTTGTCCGGGCGCCCCCGTGACGATCGAAGCGAGTGGTGGTGTTACTTACAATTGGTTAAATAGCGAGGAAGGCCTTGATTGTAATACTTGTCCAAATCCAAGTGCAACCATTGTGGAAACAACTGTATTTACGGTCATCGTAAGCGATGCGTGTAATTCCGATACCCTGTCTGTAAAAGTCGGTGTACTAGAAGCCGCTGCGGGTGCGGATCAAATGTCTTGTAATGGAGAATTTCTTGAATTATCCGGCCTGCCTATTGGTACTGGAACGGAAGGTTTCTGGACTGGAAATACTAATGCTTTAAGCTGTACTGAATGTCCCAACCCAACGGTCAATACTGAACTATTGGGCCCGGGAACATATGCTTTTGTCTATCAGGTAGGTGGTCTCGCCTGTACCTCAACCGATACCATAATGGTGATGGTCATGGATGCTGCGGCTCCGGATTTTTCTATTTTGGCTGATACCAGTGCTTGTGGTGAATTAAATGTGTCACTAGGGGGTGATACAGATCCTAACGCAACTTATACGTGGACTTCTGACCCTCCCGGATTTACATCTGCGGATGCTAATCCTACCGTGATGGTTACAGAACCAACTACTTATTACCTTGAAGTCAGCAATCAGACCTGTCCAAGAGTACTCATGGATAGCGTGACAGTTAGCGTAGGGATGGTAGCAGTACTTCCGGAACTAACCGATCAAATACTTTGTCCGGGTAGAAATTATTTATTTGATGCAAACCCGGAACCAGGTTTTTCTTACACCTGGACTCCGACAACTGGCGTGGTCAATCCCAATAGCCTTAGTACCAATTTTTCCCCGGA
>Ga0209828_1001109_pt1 | contig 24992 bp, 19 predicted proteins | sample MaitaG_FD_187429 | JGI IMG/M metagenome (GOLD analysis project Ga0209828, IMG submission 187429) | Marine algal microbial communities from Maine, USA - Maine_Asex2 metaG (SPAdes) (version 2) | ecosystem: Host-associated > Algae > Red algae > Unclassified | place: Maine, USA | collected 2015-01-05
TTTTTCATCGTTTCTGATATGTTTTGTATTCCACTCAATATAATCATTAAATAACTGAATACATTATATATTATCCTTAACTCAACGACATTGGAGGCGCACTCCATCAGCCACTGCTGGTGGAGCCGTCTACTCGATTGTGTATAGTGCTTTATTGAACTTCAATTATATCGTAGGTGATTTTTTCAAATTCAATATTATTAACTCTCATTATTCTTATTGTTTCATCTATTAGAGAATCGTCTTTCTTTGTTAATATTGGCTCTTCAATTTCAAAAGTATAATGTAATTCTGATTCGTCTTTTTCGATATATATATCTAAACTTTCAAACATCTCAAATCTTGCTATTTGATCGCCAAAATGATTTACAGGATAATATTTATTTGACCAATCTGTAATTTGTTTTATTTTGGTGCCAGCTAAATTCTCCAATAATTTACTTTTCGAACTTGACACTTTAAATTCAATTAATCTAATTTTATCTACGTTTTTGCATCTTGATTCTATATTCATATTCTTTATTGATTTCCTAATAATTCCGGAAAAACTTTTCTTCTTTTCTATTATACTTTTAACGCCGTCATTAGAATCCACTTTAATCTCATAAATACTATCTCTAAAATTTTGGTTGCTTTTTATAGCCCAGATTATGTCCGTATCTTTTTTAATTTTTGTTTTAATAGGAAAAAATTCAAATAATTGATTTTTTCTTAAAAAAGCGAGATCTTCTTCTATTTCTTCTTTGTCCAATTTCAACTTTTTTACAACATCTTGAGTGAATCCAAATTGAAGTAGAAATTCACGCACTATTGGTCTTATTTCTAAATTCCACTCCTTTTCAATTTTTATAATCTCATCTTCTTCCAATGGCTCATAATATACTACATCTTTTAAATGCTTAATATCCTTAAGAATTAAATTATAATCTATTTCCATTTAATTGTTATAATTGATTAATTTTTTCCAAAATTTATAAGTAGATAGACATTCTTCGTTATTTCTATTTTCTGCATTATACACAACAACCAAATAAACACACCCACATCCATCTCTTAATCGTTACGGGACGGCTACCTAAACCATCGTCCCCACATTAGCTCAATTTTTCCTATGTAGCATTTGTCCTAAGATGTGAGTATTTCTGAATCCTCTCAAGATAGTAAAGAGATTACAATGTGGAAGTGAATTTTCTCGCTTAAACTTAGTTGCAAAATCATAATAAGGCATTGTATTATGAATAAAAACATCTCTATCATAATTTTAGTGAACAGAATACAAGTTGGCACTATATAAAACTTGTCTCCTCATTGCCTTTTTTTCGTAGAATATTGATTACCGTAGTAAAGGGCTTTGGAAACGAACCTTCGTCTAGATTAGACATAAAAATTCTGCGCTATATATTAAGTTTTTATTTAGGCTCTGTGACTAGGATTTTGAACGAGGATATATAACGTCAGTGAGCTTGACGCTGCCAAACAATGGTATATCGATACCTTTTTTACACCACCAAATTTTGATGAACCCTTTTATGTTTGCTTTAGCGTTGGTAGCTAAGAACTCTGACATTTACCAGAAGCCAAGCCATAAGCAGATGTTTCAAATCAACTGATGACATATTGGGGCTGTTGATGATTTTGAAGTAGAAATGGGCTGATTTATTGATCTCCGGACAAAGATTCATGAGCCAGCTAGGTCTAATTGGTGTTGAAATTGTGGTCGCTCCAGTCTCCGATGCTTGAGACAATATGATTGGTTCGATCGATAATTCTGGTTTTGAAGTGAGTTAGTGATTTTGTCAGAAGCGTGAAAGAGCATTAAAAGTCAGTGATTTAGGCGATTCTGAAGAAGTTTTACACTCAATTTTATACAAAACAGCGAGATTTAGCTAATTCCTGTACCTTAGAGACTATAAGAGACGAAATTGATGAAAAGAAAGACGATTAAATCTACAGTCAGCCTTTCAGGAGTTGGATTGCATACTGGAGAAAACTGTACGATTACATTAAAGCCCGCAGCCGAAGGATCTGGTATTCAGTTCCTATTACAAAAGAATGGTGAAGAGAATAAGGTCCGCGCTGAAGTAGCAAAAGTAGTCGGTACTGTAAGGCATACGGCTCTAGGATCTAATGATGTATCTATTCATACAGTCGAACATTTATTGTCAGCAGCTTACGCTTCTGGAGTCGATGATTTAACAGTTGAATTAGATGGGTCTGAAGTGCCGATCATGGATGGTAGCGCTAAAGCATTCAGCAAAATTTTAGCGGAAGCGGGAATAGAAGAAACAGAAAAGGAAAAGGAATATTTTACGGTTCAAGAGGTATTGCAGTTTAAGCATGAAGAAAGTGGTGCCGAGTATTTAATTATTCCTCACGACGGATTAGACATTCAGGTTAATCTAGAATATGAAGACCCGATGACTATTTTTCAGTCTGCTAGATTGAAGGATCTGTCGCAGTTTGATGCAGAAATAGCTGACAGTCGCACATTTGTATTTGCAAGCGAAATCAAAAAATTATTAGATGCTGGCTTGATAAAAGGTGGAAGTATTGATAATGCAATTATTATCAATGATGGGAGTTTGACAGATAGTGATCTGAATAGTCTTGGTGAATCATTTGGGATCAATAATGTGACAGAGATGCTCCGCTATAGTCCACATAATGATAATGCTCTCGCCAAACATAAACTGTTAGATTTAATTGGTGATTTGTCTTTGCTAGCACGACCGATAAAAGCAAAGATCATAGCGACACAGCCAGGTCATACAGCTAATATAGAGCTGACTAAATTTCTGAAGAGTAAGTTTTTGGAGATTAGAAAATTAAAAGGAAAACCGGTTTATGATCCGACGGCAGAACCACTATTTGACTTAGAAGCGATTAAAAAACTACTCCCGCATCGCTATCCATTTTTGATGGTAGATAAGATTATTGAAGTCACGGAGACTCGAGTGGTCGGCATTAAAAATGTAACGGCTAATGAATCTTTTTTCCAAGGTCATTTTCCTGGCAATCCTGTTTTTCCAGGTGTTTTACAATTAGAGGCTTTGGCACAGGCAGCAGGTATTTTAGTCCTCAGCCAGTTTGAGGATCCTGAAAATTACAATACCTATTTCATGAAGATTGATAATGTTAAATTCAAGCAACTTGTTGTTCCAGGAGACACTATGATCTTAAAAATGGAATTATTATCACCAATTCGTCGAGGCATCGTACACATGCAAGGCACTGTATACGTTGGTAATAAAATAGTATCAGAGAGTGAGTTAACAGCCCAAATAAGTAAGAAAGCAAGTGCAAAGTAATTTAAGATCAATACACCCAAAAGCGATCATCGGCAAACATGTCGAGATTGGTCCATTTGTTACAATCGAAGAAGATGTCATTATCGGGGATCATTGTACAATCAAACCGAATGCAGTGATTATGAAAGGCACTCGACTCGGTCATCACTGTGAAGTCTTTCCAGGTGCTATTATTGGAGCTGATCCACAAGACTTAAAATACGATGGAGAATACACGACCTTAGAAATAGGGAATCATACCACCATACGAGAATATTGTACAATCAATAAAGGCACGATAGCATCAGGTAAAACTGTGATCGGAAATCATGTGATGTTAATGGCCTATGTCCATATTGCTCATGATTGTATTATCGGTAATCATGCGATTTTATCTAACTGTGTGAATCTGGCTGGTCATGTAGAAATAGCTGATCATGCTATTCTTGGTGGCCTAGTTGCTGTACATCAATTTGTAAAAATCGGACGCTATTCTTTCGTCGGTGGCGGCTCATTAGTGAGGAAAGATGTGCCTCCATTTATTAAGGCGAGCAAAGAACCTTTGACATATTTAGGTGTCAATTCTATCGGACTCAAGCGCAAAGGGTTTGCTAATGAACGGATTCATATTATTGAAGATATGTATCGTGTTTTGTTTGTCAAACATAGTAATAACACTAAGGCAGTTGAGGAGATTGCAGATTCATTCGAAATGAGTGAAGATCGAAATGATATTCTTGATTTTGTCAATGGATCTGAAAGAGGCATCATTAAAGGACTTAAGTATGCCTCATGAAAATCGTTTGTCAGACGCTCTATAAACGCTATACCTATAATTGGATTATTCAAAACCTATCTGTCACATTTGAGGGTACTAAAATCTATGGTGTTTCCGGTCCAAATGGATCTGGTAAATCTACATTTTTAAGTTTGCTGAGTGGATTTTTGACACCAAGTCAAGGCACTATTGATTATAGTCGTCTTGGCCAAAAGATCACACGTGACGATCTGTACAAATATTTATCTATCTCTGCTCCATATATCAATTTAATAGAAGAATACACAGTCAGTGAATTAATAACGATGTATAGAAAATTAAAACCACTTCAGGAAAATATGTCTGCCGATGAATTTCTAGAGTTGAGTTATTTAGGTGATGATCAAAACAAACCCATTAAATATTTTTCGTCTGGCATGGCACAGCGTGTTCAATTATTATTGGCGATTAAGACGGATTGTCCATTGTTGTTTTTAGATGAACCGAGTTCGTTTTTAGATGATCAAGCACGTACATGGCTGTACCAAATGATATCTGATAACTGTGCAGATAAATTAGTTATCATGGCGTCTAATGATCGCCAAGATCTGAATTATTGTGATACAGTGATTGACTTAGAGAGTATACAACTGGTGTCTGATGAAGCTATGATGAGATGACCATCTTTACTACCAGTAATCCTGTACTTAATTGAGGATCTACTCATTGGCTTGTATGTTTTGAAATAGTTCTCGAATCGAACATATATGACAACTTTATACACCATTGACTATCAAAATGTAATCTCTAGGCCTTGATCACATTCAGTTCATACCCTAGGTTAGATATATACCATATAATGGGTTTTATGGGGCATAGAATGACAAATTAGTTAGTACTTAGCCTTAAAATTTTTTCAGCCAACTGATCGCATTACAAGAAATATTCTTATTTTATAGTGACAAAAATAATGAAATGGAATTTCAACTCCTGTCTCAACCGTATACCCTAATGGGTGAGCAAATTGACTTTTATAAACAAAATAGATTCATCAAACTTAAGCAAGTCTTGTCTGGTGAAATCGTGGCTTATTTCAATGCCGAAATTTCTAGGGTTGTTAATGTATTATACCAAGATGACAAACCACTGATTACAAAAGATACATATGGAAAAGCATTTTTGCAGTTGATGAATCTTTGGGTGACTGATAAGATTGTGAAGCAGTTGATTTTCAGTCCTCGGATTGCACAGATCGCTAGCCAATTATTAAAAGTCGATGGTGTCCGTTTATATCATGATCAGGCATTATTTAAAGAAGCTGGAGGAGGGATAACGCCTTGGCATGCTGACCAATATTATTGGCCACTCGAAACGGATAAGACAATCACTGCTTGGATACCGCTCCAAGAAACACCTTTAGAAATGGGTCCATTAGAATTTAGCGCTGCGAGTCATCAAATCCAAAAAGGTCGCGAGCTTATGATCGGAGATGAGAGCGAAAAAATTATTGGAGATTCCTTAAGAGTCACAGATTTTACTCATGTGATTGACCCTTTCGACATTGGAGAAATTAGCTTTCACTCTGGTTGGGTGTTTCATAGAGCTGGAGCAAATGTAACTGACCAAACACGAAAAGTCATGACCATTATTTATATGGATAAAGACATGCATTTAAAGAAACCAGAAAATCAAAATCAGATAGATGATTGGCACACTTGGTGTCCTGGAGCTGAAGTAGGGGAGGTGATTCATACTCGATTGAATCCGGTGTTGTATAGTGTTTAAAATATTTAAGCGTTTATTAGAAATATAGCCTTTTCTTAATTCTAAAAATATATCTAGCTAATCTGTAATGTCGGAATGGTTTGAGTTTCTTTTGTATTATTTTGCTGACCATTATCGTGACTACGATTATGATTATTACTGTTATGATTAAGCCAATTTCGATTATTAGATAATGACTTTATTGACTAGACTTGATTGGTTGATTATGAGCTATAACATGTGTCTTTTACATGATAAATTCAAATCGAAAACCAAATAAATAACAACCTCAAATTATGGGAATTATATCCGAAAAGAAATCACCTTTTTGGAGGATCTTCGTTCATTTTTAACAGAAACTGTGAAAATTAGCTTTTAAAAGGGCCACTTCATTGAATTTGATATTGAAAGTCTGATTGAATTTGATATTGAATTTATTCTTTTATTTATTAAACTTTGCCATAACGTATATATGACATTTAAAAAGACATTGATTAATTATCTTAGGACAATACTGTCGTGAATTACAAATGATTGCCATAAAAGAATTAACTAAGCTTTATTATTCGATCAGCGAAGTGTCCAAGATGTTTGAATTATCCAATTCAACATTAAGATATTGGGAGTCTGAATTTTCAGTATTGAAACCAAAGAAAAATAGACATGGAGAAAGAGCGTACACGAAGAAAGACATCGCTGTCATATCTAATATTTTCACTTTAGTCAAACAGCGTGGATTTACAATTGAGGGTGCTAAAAAAGAAATTGCTAATACTAAGAAGCAGTCTCCGGCATTTGATAAAGAGAAGCTAGTCAAAAAGTTAGTGGATGTAAAGTCTAAAATGGAAAAATTGTTGAGTGGTTTAGATTCCGGAACAGATTCAGAATAACCTACTTGATTATTTTGAGAAATTCTTCTTGATTATTTTGAGAAATTCTATGTCTTTTGTTCTTTTTTTGGTGCAAAAAAATTATCGAATAATCATATCACGAAACATCACATCACCCCAAAGCTTCCTTGAATTTCTCTTGCAAGACCTTAGGATTTGACTGACCTTTTGTAGCCTTCATTCCCTTACCTACAAAAAAACCGATGAGTCCTTTCTTCCCACCTTTGTATTTTTTGACTTCTTCAGGATGTGAGCTAATGATATCGGATATCGCTGCATCGATTAAATCAGTATCACCTGATTGAAATAAATTTAATTCTTCACAAAGCAATGATGGTGATTTCTCAGGCTGTTTGAGAAGTGCAGGAAACAAAGTTTGATAAGCAGTAGAATGTATGATCTTTCCATCTTGAATGAGAGATAAAAATTCTATGCTTTTTTCGGATGATATTGGAAATTTTGATAAATCTTCTATACCATTTTCTTTCGCAGTAGGAAGTACTTTATTAATGACATAATTACCAATTGCCTTTGGCGAAATGGAAGAGTCTAATAATGAATCTGTAAATTCTACTGTTGATAATTCCTGAGTGAGTACGCCTGTATTTTCTTCATTAATCCCCTTAGCCAAATATTCCTTCTTCTTTATCGACGGTAATACAGGCATTGACTTTTGTAGAGAATTTATTTTCTCGTCACTAATAAAAATAGGAGGAAGGTCAGGGTCAGGAAAATATCTATAATCATGAGCATCTTCCTTATCTCGGATAGGACTGGTTCGACCAGTTTCAGGATCAAAAGTGAGCGTTTGCTGTGCTATACTTTCGCCCGCTTCCATCAGTTTGATTTGTCTTTGTGCTTCATAGGTAACAGCCTGTTGTGCAAATTTTTTAGAATTTATATTTTTGACTTCACAGCGATTATTTAAAATCGTTTCACCCTTTTTCCTTACAGAAACATTACAATCACAACGCATAGAGCCTTCTTCCATATTTGCATCTGAAATGCCTATATACCTGACTAGATGTTGAAGTTTTGCCATAAAGTCATGTACCTCTTGAGCAGACCTCATGTCTGGTTCTGTCACTATTTCTAATAATGGAACACCTGCTCTATTTAAATCAACTAAAGTATTTTTTGGATCAATATCATGTACAGACTTCCCTGCATCCTCTTCCATGTGTACATGATGAAAGCGGATCTTTCGAGGATGATCACCTTCATATATATCTATGCTTCCTCCTACACAAATTGGTAAGCGATCCTGAGTGATCTGGTAAGCCTTTGGTAAATCTGGATAAAAGTAATGTTTCCGATCAAAGCGATTCTCTTTATGAATAGAGGAGCCAATAGCTAGGGCTAAGACAATACCCTTGTCAATAGCTGCCGAATTTACTCTAGGAAGTGTTCCTGGATGGGCTAATGAGATGGCACTGGTGTGTCGATTAGGCTGCTGTCCAAAAGTGTTTTCATCAGCACAAAATATTTTTGACTTTGTATTGAGTTGGACATGTACTTCAAGACCAATGACAATTTCGTAATCTGTACTCATATTATGTTATCTAAATTATCAGAGTTGTAAAGATGCTAAGTAAAAAGATAAATTTGAAAGGATTCCACAATTCAATTTTGGTTTGATTATGATTTATAGGATTTACTTGATTACACTTACTGTTACACAAATCTCATCTGGTTGGATTAGGATTTTTAAGATTTTGGAATATATACGATTAGTTCTTTGTATTTAAGCAGTTAGTTGACGAGCCAACTTATCTTCTAATCTTGAAAATCTTGATTTGCCTTCAAAGAATCCTACTTATCCTTTAATCCTGAAATTCCTGAACCGCCCTAAAAATATTGTTCCCATCCTAAAACCCCAATCCACCCCTAAAATAACATCGCACTCACCAAGATCACAATCATAACAAAAATGCTTAACATGATAATTTCATAGAATCCCAGCAGGACAAATTTGATAAAGGTCTTAAAGAAGCCCTGCTTATAATACTTTTTCAATGTGAGGAATCCATAGAGTGGCATAATTAAAAATAACATTGTTGATATAAAGGTCATGTCATCCACCTTACTCCATAGGACAAGATCGAGTCCATATATAAGAGATAAAAGTATGAGTATGACAGAATGATAATACATCGATACGACCAAATGATCGACCAAAAAAAATGCACGTCTGATGTACAATAGCTTTAAGAAAAAGGCAGAAAAAATGGTAAGGAAAATGATGACCCATAAGCCATTTCCAATAAAAAATTGAAATCCTGCCTTTGGACTTTTCTTTAGTTTATGTACTTGTTTAAATAACAACTGTGCCCAATAACCTTCGATCTCATAATCTTCGATGATGACGTCGGGTTCTAAAACAAGCATATCGTAATTCGATATTTTCTTTCCCATTTTTATATTCCCCAAACTAATATTCATAAATGATGTAGAATCCAGATGAGGATCCTTTACATGTTCAAATAAAATGCTTTTAATGGAATCTTGGTTTACTTTGTTTTCAAATGGGTAAATCTGTGCAAGAGAATCAAACTTTTGTGAAAGCGCTACACGCTCTACTCTTTTCCAGTTAGCGATCTCTTCATTCTGATTACCATCATTAATAGAAATGTCTTTTGTCACAAATGCCAACACTGCAAAATGTAATACTAGAGTCACAAAGAAAAATCTCGCTGGATTGATATAACTCCTTCTCTTTCCGTCCATGTACTCTTTAGGAAGTCGTGATGGTAGGAATATATATCGAAGTGATTTAAAAAATCGAGAATCAAGATTAAACACATTACTAAAAAACTCAGAAAGGATGGACCAAATCGATATCCGACTGCTTCTAGCCATCTGTCCACAGTGTGCACAAAATGTATCTGCCGTCTGAATCGGGTGTGAACAATTCAAGCATGAGTCTACATGAGTTTGGTTTTCTGTTTTATCCATGCATGCGAAAGATCATCATTTTTCTTCCATTGATGAAATCTTTCTAGAAGAACGAGCCCTAATTCTCGACGAAAATTATCCTGAGTACACCAACTCTGTCCTATGACACCTCGATATGGTACAGTCTTTGCTTCCTCATTACAGGTCTTTTATATTATTAAATAGTTTAATGTATAAATGTGTTAGTAGTTGATGATCAATTCTTTAAATATCTGAATTATTAAATATATACATTATTCGATTTTCAATGTCACAGACTCTTCTACACAAAAGCGATTTTTTACTTAAGAATAAAATATTTATGGAAATCTCTAGAACCCAAAATTTGATTCAAAAAATAGGCTTGATCGTTTGCATGGTTTCAGGAGTTTTATCTCTTGATATGAATGCCCAAATTGCATGTAGCAACAGTGTTCAAATCTCAATGGATGAACACTGCCAAGTTACTGTAACTGCTGAAATGATTTTGGAAGGCCAGCATAACGATTATGGCATCTATGCTGTAGAAATTGAGGGGCAGGTTTCCAATGTGATTAATCAGCCGGGTGTGTACGGAGTCACCATAAGAGATTCAAGAAATAATAACTCGTGCTGGAGTAAAATAACTGTAGAAGACAAACTCGGTCCACAAATGTTATGTACTCCGATCACCTTGCCTTGTGCAACGGTAGGAAGACCTGGTGATCCCATTATAGAAAGATATATCGCTGAAGGACATGTCACTAAGACAACTCAGGATTCGCTATACATCGCCTTTAATTTTAATCCACATCTTCCACATGACGCTATCATACACGACATGTCAATGGACCTCTACATGGAGCACGACGACATCAGTGAGATGCAAGCATATCTAGTATCGCCACATGGAAAGAGGATGATGCTGTTTGATAAACCACAAAGCAGTGATGTAGCTAAAGATTGTCTGAAAAAAGATATGTTGGTTTACATGAATGACTATGCCGATAAAGGCCATCACATGATGACTAAAGAAGAAGAATGTAAAGAGCATGCCACTCCATCGATGCATGGAGAATATCAACCCCATGATCCATTTACAAAAATGAATGGAGAAAAAGCTTCTGGTAATTGGAAATTAATTATTGCTGATGTTGATCGTAATGAGTACAAAAGTTCTCTGAGATATTGCAAACTGAGAATGACTATTGGACATGGAAAAATTGCTCTTCCTTTTAAAGGTGATATGCATGTCGAACATATTGGAGATAATCACATGATGATTTCTGGTGGAGATTTATGTAGCGATATGGAAGCTCATTACTCAGATGTTTATGACAAAGACTGTTTTGAAAATGGAAAGCAATATGGAGTCATAAATAGATCATGGTCGGTCACGGATAAATCTGGAAATACAAGCACTTGTGTCCAGCCAGTATATTTTGATGCCACTTCTTTCGAGCATTATGATATGCCTTATGATTATGATGGCTTTCATTTTCCATCATATACTTGCCATACTGATTTTCATGGAATCTTTGACCAACACGGCATGCCATCTCCAGATGTAACTGGTAAACCAACAGATAAAAGACATGCTGGAAATCTAGTCTGTGGAAATATTCAAATCACTTATAAAGATTTAAAAATTGATATTTGTGAAGGATCATACAAGGTCTTACGCACCTGGACACTGATTAATTGGTGTGATGTTTCATCCAGCAATATTAAAGAACATACGCAAGTCATAGAATTAAAAGATAAGGTCCCACCAGTTGTAGTCTGTCCTTCGGAACAGGACAGAACTATTAAAATTCATAATCCACATCAGTGCGAAACTGATTTAATTGTACCGCCACCTCATATTAAATATGAATGCTCTGATTATGATTGGACAGTTCAGTACCACCAATCCGAATTGTATGATGAGTGCGAAGAGCCGGGTCAAAATTATTATTCTTCAAGAGGTGTAGTTGTGAATAACGGAACGGTCACTATAGAAGGACTTGGTCTGGGTTGTGTCTGGATTAAATATATCGTGACAGATAAATGTGGCAATGCGACAACTGAAACATGTCTATTTAAATTATTAGACAAAGCACCGCCAGTTGCGATCTGTGAAGAAGAAACTGTGGTTTCTCTTGGGACTAATGGCCTTGCAAAAGTATTTGCTCAAACCTTTGATGATTTAAGTTGGGATAATTGTAGTGAGATTGCATCCTATAAAGTCAGAAAAATAAATGGATTGTGTGACACGATCTCTGAACCAATGGACTATATCAAATTTTGTTGTGCAGAAATTGGTCTAACTGTAATGGTCGAATTGACTGTCGCAGATCATTATGGAAATAAAAATTCTTGCATGGTAGAGGCGACTATACAAGATAAAGTAAATCCATATTTAAATTGTCCAGATAGCGTAGTGGTGAATTGTTTAACACCATTATCTGCGCTCTCGGATGAAAAGTATGGCTCACCAATTGGAAACGATAATTGTGGTGGCGCAGCTATTTCAGATGTTGTTTATACAGATTCACTTAACCAATGCAGAATGGGTTATGTGTTTAAAACGTGGATGCTTGAGGAGGCAATCGCAGGTGAGAAAAAAGAGATCTGTACACAAGTTTTTGAGTTTGTGCATCATGACAGTATCGGCTATCATCAAGTTTATTTTCCTAATGATACTTTGCTTGTTGGATGTGTTGTAGATACTGATGTGTCAGTCACTGGCGAACCTAAGATTCATGAATCTGGATGCGGATTAATTGCCATTAGTTCTGAAGATACACGATTTAGTTTTGTGGATGATGCATGTGAAAAAATAATAAGAGAATGGACTGTTATCGACTGGTGTAGGTACAAACCTGAATCACAAATTATAGAAGGATACTGGGTCAATAGCCAAATCATAAAAGTTCAGAATCAAGACGCACCTAGTTATACAGGACCTTGCGAAGATGTGATTGTATGTAGTTACAGCCCTTTATGTTTGGGTGAGATTTCGCTAGGTGTTTCGGCGATCGATGAATGCTCTTCGATAGAAAATTTACAGTGGGAATATGCGATTGATCTCTACGGAGATGGGTCTATTGATATCAGATCTTCTGCTGTCACATTTAGACATGATTCTGTTTTTGTGGCACTAGATAGTATTCCTTTGGATGCCAAGCATCAGATTGTGTGGACGGTGTCAGATGGCTGTAATAATTATGCAAGGTGTGATTACGGATTTACCGTAGAAGATTGTAAAGCACCGACTCCTTATTGCATCAGTGACATTGTCACGACCGTGATGCAACAGACCGGAGAGGCAGTGATTTGGGCAAAAGATTTTGATTTAAAGTCCGAGGATAATTGTACTGCATATTCGGATTTATTATTTTCTTTTAGTCAGGATACAGCATATATAAGCAGACAATTTAGCTGTACTGATATCAATAATGGAATATCCCAAAGGTTAAATCTGCAGATGTGGCTAACTGACGAACAGGGGAATCAAGACTTTTGTAATGTCATCATCGAGCTACAGGATAATATACATGTTTGTCCAGATAATGATAGTGCTGGGTCATTAATGGATATCGACGGTCAGGTCACGAATGAAATAAACATTCCTTTAAATGAAGTGGAAATTACTGTAATAAGTAATCAGCCTGGATTTCCTCAGAAAGTCAATACTGGGAATGATGGAGGCTTTACATTCAATAGCCTTAATGCGAATATGAATTACGAATTTAGTTCTTCAAAAAATATTGACTTTTTAAATGGAATAAGCACTTTGGATATTGTATTAATTCAGCAACACATTATTGGTACATCGGTGTTCGATAATCCATACACTGTCATTGCGGCAGATGTTGATAATAATCAAAGTGTGTCAGTTTCTGATTTAATTACACTAAGACAATTAGTTTTAGGCGCTATTTCAAATTTTCCAAATGGCCAAGAGTCATGGCGCTTTATTGATAAAAATGCTGGATTTTTTAATCCTGCATCTCCCTTTCCATTTGTCGAAAGTATCAATATTCAAAATATATCTTCACTTGCCTCTGTAGATTTTATGGGTATTAAGATTGGAGATGTAAATGGATCTGCAATAGCCAATTATGACCAAGAAGTAGAATCTCGTTACGCTGAAGAATTTACAGCGACAACACAAAATAGTACCGTCAAAGCAGGTGAGACAATTACAGTTGAGTTTACTAATTTGACAGATCTAAAAATTCATGGACTCCAGCAAAGTTTGCAATTTGATCCTTTGGCAGTATCCATTCGTACAATAGAGTCATCGATTTTGAACTTGAATCAAAGTCACTACAAAAAGACTGCCGATGGTATTCACCTAAGTTGGAATCAACATGATGGAGTAGAACTTGTGAATGGTTCAGTGTTGTTTTCAGTTAAATTAGATGTACATAAAGATGGTAAGCTAGCAGAATTTATATCAGTTAATAATAAAGTGGAGGCCTTGTCATCCGAGGTTTATGATGAAAATTTAGACATACACGAATTATATCTTGATTTTATCAATGATGACATGGCAGAATCATTTGAACTATATCAAAACACACCAAATCCATTTGAGCAACAATCTAAAATTGGATTTGAACTGAAGACTTCTTCGATTGCTCAATTAAGCATCTTTGATTTATCAGGTAAACTCGTTTTTGAAATGACTGATAAATTTTCTTCCGGATTTAATGAATTAACAATTGACAAAGATAATCTAGGAGAGAGTGGTATTTATTATTATACCCTTACGGTAAATGGTATTTCTGCTACGAAGAAAATGATATTATTAGAATAAGAAATTATAGTCGATAGAGTTTTAGTAAAACCTAGGTGTCAGTTATGATGATGCTTAGGTTTTTTTTTATATAGCTATATTAATTTTATTAATATTGGATACGGTTACAGTATTTCTTACATCGAAAAACATGAATTTAAATTAAAGTAATAGTTATCAATTTTGTTTGTATTTAGAGATCCAAGAGGAAATCAAGTTGCATATTTTGAAGATTTATTTGAGGAGATAGGAAAGTTAGAGAGTGACTAAGATTTCGATATTCTATTTAAAATACAAAGCCAATACTTACTGATAGACTTTTACCAAATAAAGGATTGTCCGGATCATTAAATGAACTTGAAACATTTCTAAAATAAGTAATGTTTTCGAATTCAAAAAACAGCTTTTGTCCGACGACTTCTAATTGATAGCCAAATCCTAAATTTATTCCCATTGTATTTTCATTACTCTTTTCAAAGTTGGCTTCATGAGAATAAGAAAGTCCAGTCTGCAAGTAAAATTGTTTCTTTCCCCCAAAATTGTAATTTCCCAAAATAGAATGGTTAAGGAAATTATTATTCCAAAATTCTCTCTCTGAGAAGACGGTTCTTGCTGTCAATCCCCAATTGTCATTCAGAAAATATTTCAATCCTACACCAATAGAAAATGATTCATTTGTTATTGAGTTTTTCCATTTCTTATTAAAACTGTACCACTCTGTTATTGGAAAACGAGCATATCCAGCCTGAATGCTAAAGTCAAATTTATCTTCATGTATCACAAAATTCTCTGGACCAATTTGGGCTTGCATTTCGAAAAACATAAATATGGATAGCAAAAGAATGTATATACTTGTCCTCATTGTAAATTATATTAGTTGTCGCTATTCAGCTTAATATTAGAATGGCAAATCTTGTCATGGTTCTCCAAGTCTCTTTTTAAGAATAAAAAAACAAAGATTCGCACCATGGATGTCTGAAAGAATCAATACACAACATTCAGCATTCAACATTTTATATCTTACCTTAATGGTGTAACACAAAAAATATCTTATCATGATAATACGATTAATCTTCTTTTTTTGCTGCCTCAGCTCAATGTTAATCGCGCAAGATTCAAAATTAGAAGCCTTAAAAAAGGAAGTAGCCATTACGATTGATGGACAAGCCAAACAAGCCCAAGTGATGGTCGATAAAGTATTCAGCTTTGCCGAACTTGGATTTCAGGAATACGAAACTTCAAAATATATTACAGATATTCTTAAGGAAAATGGCTTTGAAATAGAAGACAGTATCTCTGGAATTCCAACTGCGTGGTGGGCAAAATGGGGAAGTGGTAAACCAGTTATTGCCGTTGGGTCTGATTTGGATTGTATCCCTAAAGCGTCTCAAGTGCCTGGCGTCGCTTATCATAAACCCATCATCGAGGGAGCACCAGGTCATGGCGAAGGTCATAACTCAGGAACACCTCTAAATCTAATCGCCGTATTGGCTGTAAAGGATATTATGGAACGAGAAAATATTCCTGGCACATTGATTATTTGGCCGGGTGTCGCTGAGGAATTAGTCGGGACTAAAGCGTATTACACAAGAGATGGATATTTTGATGATGTTGATATATCTATGTTTACGCATGTCTCTAGTAACCTCTCGGTATCATATGGGCAAGCACGAGGAACAGGCTTGATTTCTGTTGAATATGAATTTGAAGGTGAGGCAGCGCACTCTGCAGGATCTCCTTGGAGAGGACGAAGTGCTGCAGATGCTGTCGAGCTCATGAACATCGGCTGGCAATATCAACGGGAACATCTTGATCCTTTACACAGATCACATTCTATCATTAATTATGGTGGTGATCAACCTAATGTGGTGCCTTCAAAAGCAACGATCTGGTACTATTTCAGACACGTCACTTATCCTAAAATAATGGAAGTGTATGATCGTGCAAATAAAATTGCAGATGGTGCTGCACTAATGACAAATACCGCAGTGAAAAGAAAAGTATTAGGTTCAGCATGGCCAAGACATTTTAATCAAGTGATCGCGGAAGAAATGTATGAAAACATTCGAGAGATTGGATTGCCAACATGGTCTGAAGAAGATCAGACTTTAGCAAGAGCGGTACAAAAGGAAGTCGGTTCGCCAGATATTTATGATGGCTTATCAGAAAAACTTGATACCATTAGAATCCCAACAACAAGATTCATCAGTGGAGGGTCTGATGACATCGGTGATATCTCTTGGAAATTGCCAACAGTGACGATGCGGTTCCCATCTAACATTCCAGGTTTACAAGGACATCATTGGTCAAATGCAATAGCAATGGCGACACCAATTGCTCATAAAGGTGTGATCGCAGGAGCTAAGGTAGAGGCGATGACAATTTTGGATTTCTTATTACAGCCAGATAAAGTAGAAGCAGCTTGGAAATATTTTGAAGAAGAACAAGGGATGAAAGAAGCATACGTGCCAATGGTCACGAAAGATGATTCTCCTGCCATCTATTTGAATACAGAGATTCAAGGAGAATTTAGAGAAAGACTAGAAAAGTTTTATTATGATGAGTCAAAATATGATTCTTACTTAGAGCAACTTGGTGTTCAATATCCAACGCTCCGTGAAGATCAGATGGAGAAGGAGTAATGCTAGTTAATTTGTTTGCTCGTTGATTTTAAAAACGGACAATCTTTTTTTTACGAGATTTCAAGTAATCGTTGACATTAGATTTATGACAGATCAGGTATAGCTGGCTTTAATGAACTACTACATTTATAGTTTGTTATGTTAACTTTTTAGAAGATAAAGCAGCTTGGGGTCTTGGTACATCGAAGATATACAAGGCATGTCAAGAAGCAGGCCTACCCGAACCTCAGATTATAGAGAAGAATGAAGGGATTGAGCTTGCGTTATTTTCGGAGGACCCTTCGATGGAGTAAATGAATTGGACGATAAGAAACTCTCTGAATTGCTTGAACTCAAATACAAAGCAATAGCAGACGCAAAAAGAGAATTAGGAAATATAAAGTCAATAAGAGAAAACTTCATCGGCTTTCAAAAGAAATTGTATGAAGTATAAACTGGATAAAGTTAACCCATTTGCAGCACACTGCCGTCCTCGTTCCTGCGGGCGACAGAGATCTAGAAGCCAATCCATTAAAAAAAACGATGTGTATAATAATGAAGTAAAGCGGATAAAGAGAGCCAGTAGCTAACACTATAAATCACGCCAGTCTTCCTTCGTTAGTCCGTCGGATATAATCATTCGTCCACCATGTGCAAATAAATTGTAATATGAAAATTATAATATTTTTAGCTTTAGTCTTCTATAGTAAAACAGTTGATTCACAAAAAGTAGAATTTATATCGGGGTTAAATATCAATAAATACTACGATTTAGAAGAAAACCTTAGGGGGTCAAATTATACTTCAGAAATTGGATATAATCTTGGAATATCACTAGATTGGCAAGAAATATCTTGGCTAAAAGCGGTATTAAACTTTACAAACTATTCAGGTAATATAAATATATCAAAAGGAGGACGAGCTGGGGGCACTAATTTAAATGGATCAATACGAAAATCAATTGTGTCATTTGACATATATCCAATAAAGATTAGACATAAATTTGAAATAGATATAGGTATCTCCTCTTCAATACTTATTCGTGATAATACAGAGGGAAGAGTTAGGACATTTGTTCTGAACTCACAAGGTCCACCAATTGATACGGATGATACTATTAATGAACGATTTCCAAAGATTAATTCCAATGCAGTTTTTGGTCTAATAGGGAAAATAGCTTACAGAATACAAATGTTTAATAATCTAGAAATAACACCTTATTATTCATATTATATAGGAATGACTAAAGAGTTTGGAGAATTTATTGAGGAGACCAGATCCATGAGACACACTATAGGTCTTGGAATTTCAAAACCAATTATTGAATAAATATTTATAAAGAATAGAAATGTACTAATTACAAAAATATATGATGTACGATAAACCGAAAACAATTAGATATAATATAATAATGGATTTAATATGCATGATATTTGGGAAACTGAAAACATGTAACTGCACAAAACACGCGCTCAGGACGATCATAGGCTATCGCCTACGACGCCTACTGCCGATCCGCCATTGAATTAATATATGATGTGGAATGAAATTAGTTATTCTAGTTGTAGGATTTCGAAAAAATTAGAACAAGCCTTTCAACAAAAGAAATCTAGGTATTATATTTCTTCTTGATGATTCCAAAATTATTTTTTCTATGTGTCTATATTTGTGTCTATATTGTAAAAAAAATTACTCTTACAATCACTTTGATATCAAAAGCAAAATAAAAAACTAATAAATCTGTGACAAATTGGTGTTGATTGCGAATAATAAGATAAAGAGACTCCAATTTTGGAAAACAAAGCAGACATATTTCTTGGTATAATTGAAGACCATAAGGGAATTATTTATAAAATCACCAATTCCTACTGCAAGGCATCGGAAGACCGTAAAGATTTAAATCAAGAAATCATAGTTCAGCTATGGCAGTCTTTTGATAAATATAATAGTCAATATAGTTTATCCACATGGATATATAGAATTGCATTAAATACATCAATTTCATTTTATAGAAAAAATAGAACTAAACAGGAGAAAACTATTGAACTTTCTGCTATTATCGAAATATCCTTGAATGCAGAGGAACCATTCCAAGAAGACCAAAACCTTGTGCGGCTACAGTCTTTTATTCAAGAACTTAAAGAGATCGATAAGGCAGTTGTGTTGTTATATCTCGAGGGATTAAGCCAAAAACAAATTGCAGAAATAATTGGTATATCAGCTAGTAATGTCGGTACAAAAATATCAAGAATAAAAACTACGCTGTACCAAAAATTTAAAGCATTTAAATAAGCAATACTATGAATGACAAAGAATTATTAAATATCTGGAAATCATATGATCAGAAATTGGAAGAGGTTCTTTCGATCAATAAAAAAATTATTGGTAAAATAACAAAGAGTAGACTTAACCAAACAATTGATAAATTAAAAAGACCAAAGCAAATGATGCTTGTCATTGGTATTCCCTATACATTATTCCTTTATATAATTACGTTTATTGGTTTTAATGCTGGTGGACTTTTTGTGATGATTGGGTTTGGAGGCATTAGTATCATTATGACAGGAGTCATTATATCGTATATCTACCACCTTTATCTTATAAAACAAATCAAGAGCTCAGACGATGTTATATTTGTTCAAACTCAGATTTCAAAACTAAAGATATCGAGTTTTAATGTTGCTCGAATAACGATTATACAATTACCATTTTGGTCAATTTGTTGGATGAGTTTACAAGCATTAAAAAATTCGCTTTTACTATATGGAGGTGTAAACATACTGGTATTCTTAGGATTATCATGGGTCGCATATTGGATGTATACAAGATTGGATATCCAAAATAGCAAGTCAAAAATAAATCAAATTTTCTTTTCAGGCAGTGAATGGAATCCTATATTAAAAGCCTCTGACATGTTAGCACAAATCAAAGAATACCAAAATTAAAAAGATTGCTAGCGAGCTACATTCATGCAAAAAGACAATAAGGATTGAAAAATAAAGAGCTGATCAAAAAAAAATGGCCCAAACAATTTTCATTGATTGAGCCATCTATACCAACTAACAAATTATACTTTTATAAGGATGGAATAATCACATTGCTTAAAGCATGGATAACTCCATTTGTAGCTTGAACGTCAGTAATCAATACATCAGATGTATTACCGCCTGCATCTTGAATTTGAACTTTGTCACCGATCAATACAGTAAACTCTTGACCATTTACAGCAGTGACTGTCATGTTATTACTTAAGTCAGTTGACAATACATTCGCACCACTAACTACATGATATGTCAAAACGGAAGCTAGTTGATCAGCAGTCAAAGTATCGACAACATCTGTAATCGCATCGAATCCAGAATTAACTGGAGCGAAAACTGTATAGGGTCCAGTAGCCTGTAATACGCTTACTAGCTCTCCTGGTGCACCTGCTAAAGCACCTACTAAACTTGAAAAATTTGTATTGGCTTGGGCATGACCAACAAGATCAAGAGGTGTGATCACAGCATCTACTATATGGATGACTCCATTATCAGCACTTACATCTGCTGTAGTCACTGAAGCTGTGTTATTGACTTTTACTGTAGAAGCAGATTTTTCTACCAGCATGGATAATGCTGTTCCTCCAGGACCTGTTGTCGCAGCTGTCGATGCATAAGTCTGACCATCAGCTAAATCTGTACTCTTTACTTCAGCGCCCAATACGTGATATAATAATATTTCTGATAATGCATCATCTGAAATTGTTGCAAGGTCTACTCCCAGTGCAGTAAAGGCAGCATTTGTAGGAGCAAATACTGTAAAAGGCCCGTCCCCTTGAAGCGTTGTCACTAAGTCTACTCTTTGTAGAGCTGCAACTAATGTACTGAACTGCGCATCTCCAGAAGCGATATCAACAATTGTATTTGTCTCTTCTTCCTGCATCGGCATTTCTTCGTCATCTCCACATGAGATTATTGCAATTGATAAAAAAGCTAACATTAAAAATTTGAAAATAGAGTTCATTAAAATTGATTTAATAAATATTAATAATGCTATCTATAACTCTCTTGCTACTATTTTGTTTGATGACGATGATGATGAGTTAAGCGAAATGTCTTAATGGCGTGATAGTGTAACGTTGTAATGTTTTTAGGCAACCATAGGAAATTTTCTGCAAAGAAGAAGATACAAACAAATAAAAAAGCGGCTCTCTCAATGTTGAGAAATCCGCTTTTTTATTTGTCAGACCGGACACGTTTAAAAACTTGTTGGGTTTAATAAGCTAGTATCTATAATACTCAGGCTTGTATGGTCCACTTTGTTCGACGTTGATGTATTTAGCTTGATCCGCAGATAGCTCCTCTAATTCAACACCTATTTTCTCTAAGTGTAGTCTGGCTACTTTTTCATCTAAGTGTTTAGGTAGCATATAGACTTTGTTTTCATACTTGTCAGTATTCTCCCACAATTCTAATTGTGCTAATACTTGATTCGTAAATGAGTTTGACATCACGAAAGATGGATGACCAGTTCCGCAACCAAGATTCACAAGTCTACCTTCTGCGAGAACAATGACATCTTTTCCGTCAATTGTATATTTATCAACCTGAGGTTTGATCTCCACTTTTGTATCACCGTGATTGTCATTTAACCAGCCCATATCGATTTCATTATCAAAGTGACCAATGTTACAGACAATCGCTTTGTCTTTCATTGCTTTGAAATGCTCAGCAGTTAAAATGTCTTTATTTCCTGTAGCAGTCACTACAATATTTGCTTGAGGAATGGCAGTTTTCATTTTCTTTACAGCAAAACCGTCCATAGCAGCTTGAAGCGCACAGATTGGATCGATCTCAGTTACAATGACTCTAGCTCCAGCTCCTGCTAAAGAAGCAGCTGATCCTTTTCCAACGTCACCATATCCAGCGACTACAGCAACTTTTCCAGCAATCATGACATCAGTCGCTCTTCTGATTGCATCTACACAAGATTCTTTACAGCCATATTTGTTGTCAAACTTAGACTTAGTGACGGAGTCGTTGATATTGATCGCAGGTAAAGTGAGTGTGCCCTTGATTTCTCTTTCGTATAGTCTGTGTACACCAGTCGTTGTTTCTTCACTGATACCTTTGATGTTTGCGACAAGCTCAGGAAAACGATCTAAAACCATATTTGTTAAATCACCACCATCATCAAGAATCATATTAAGAGGCTTATCATCTTCAAATGCAAATAAAGTTTGCTCGATACACCAGTCAAATTCTTCTTCGTTCATTCCTTTCCACGCATATACAGGAACTCCAGCAGCAGCGATAGCAGCAGCAGCATGATCTTGCGTTGAGAAGATATTACAAGATGACCAACTGACTTCAGCACCTAATGCTGTTAAGGTTTCTATAAGAACTGCAGTTTGAATAGTCATGTGAAGGCAACCAGCTATTCTGGCCCCTTTGAGAGGTTGTGATGGGCCATATTCTTCGCGAATCGCCATTAAACCTGGCATTTCAGCTTCAGCAAGTCCCATTTCTTTACGGCCCCAGTCCGAAAGATTGATGTCTTTTACTTTGTATTGTGTTTTTGACTCTGTCGTCGTTGTCATATAATTAGTGGTTTTGAGCCGCAAAGATACATCTTCTTCATTGAAAATAAAGAATTTGAAAAAGGATTACACTTTAGCACTCATGATGAGTCTTGAAACTGTAGGATGATCACTTCCTCCTTTAGGTTCGATGGTGATATTTAAAGATTCTGCATTCTCAATGTAATTTAATGCGACAAATCGATTTTTAGCTTGATCTAGCAAACCAATGGATATCATTTCACCATTTACATCTGCCCATATTTGGTAAGATTGATCAGCTTGTAATGATGCTAATCCCTCTATACTCGCCAGCGCTCTTTTTTCTTCTGGATTCCAAAATACAACTGCACTATTCTGATTAAAACCCTGTTGACTGAGGGTGATTGCTTCTGTTTTATGATGCTGAATGTAATCTAGAAGACTTTCAGAAGTTGCAATAATGGATCTATTATTTGTGCAGTCTTCTGATAATTGTACATATTCTTTCTCAAGATTTTTGAATTGGTTTGAAGTGGATTTAATTTTTCCAAACATGAGACCAGCTCCAATTAAAGTGCCTAATATTAATGATAAAGCATGACCTAGAGCATTCGAAAAAGATGATGGATTCTTATGATCATTTTTAGTGTTTTGAGCTAATACTCCAGATAGAATATCGTTTTTCCAAGTTTGCTGAGGAGCGATCGCATTATCAAGAGCTATTTTTTCAGCAGTCAACTCTAAAGCAAGAATATGGTCTATTAATTGTGGGTATTCATCAATCCAATTCTCTATTCGATTGACATCGTTTTGTGAAGGATTGCCAAAAACAAAGTCTTCTAATAATCCGGATTCTAAAATTTCCTTCACATTCATGGCAATAGAATTATGCAAAGTAAAGCAATCAAAATTTGAAAAGATTCCTTAGTATGTAATATTGAATCATCATAGATACGACGTAATTGTTGAATCGCACTTCTCACTCTTGTTTTAACTGTTCCAATTGGTATTTTATATTCATCAGAAATTTCTTGTTGAGTATAGCCTTGAAAATATAATAAATTGACGATCAGTTTATATTTTTCATCTAATTGATTCACTTTACCTCTTAAGTCTAATACATCAATATTTGGAGTTTGGACTTTGAGATCATAATGTTTTCGCTCTAGTTCTTTTGTCTGGCTTTGTTTTTTTTCACTTTTTACATTGATATAATTTAAGGCAGTATTTTTTGCTATGCGAGATGCCCAAGTGAAAAATCGCCCTTTTGTTTCATCGTATCTCTGTGCATTTTTCCAGATCTTAACGAAGACTTCTTGCAGGACTTCTTTTGCAATGTCCTCTGATTTTACGATTCGCATGATCATACCGAGAAGAGCAGGAGAGTAACGATCATAAATACTCTCTAAAGCTTTATGATCACCGTTAATTAATTTTTTCAATAAGGCAGAATCTGACATGAACTCGGTCGACATTATAGTTACAAATACAAAGACGAATATTACAATAAATGGTTGCACCTAAATCCAAACTTCTCATTTATCGGTATATGAAAATGAATCTAATTTTTAAGTTTAAATCAATACATGTTTATGAAAAAGTTTTTTGTTATTTGTTTAGCCTTTAGTCTTTCTACAATTTCTTTAATAGGGCAATGCAATTCTAAAAAGAAAGTACACCTTACTTCTTATTCAAATGATCGACATCAGGATATTGTTGACATTGCTACTAGTTCTGAGGATTTTACAAGCTTGGTTGCCGCTGTGAAAGCGGCAGATTTAATTGATGTATTAAAGAGTGAAGGACCTTTCACTGTATTTGCACCGAATAATATTGCCTTCGCAAAACTGCCAGAAGGGACTGTAGAAACTTTAGTACAACTAGAAAATAAAAAGACCTTGACTTCGATCTTGACGTATCATGTCATACCTGCAAAAATCACAGCAGAATCATTAGTAAACACAATCAATGCGACGGGTGGTTCTGTAGAGTATAAAACAGTTCAAGGCCAAACGATCTTAGCTAAAATGATTAATGGAAATCCAGTATTAATAGATCAGAAAGGGAATAAATCTTTTATCACCAAGACCGATATTAATGGATCAAATGGTGTGATCCATGTCATCGATGCTGTGATTATGCCGGGATAGCAGAAAAAAATGGGGAGCCGTGGAGCTTCCCATTTTTTTGTAGTGTTGAGTTTGTAGTGTTGAGTTATGTAGTCTTCACAGTTTATGAATCACTTGCTAAGATATTTTAAGTAAGAATGCTTCTGCATGTTTTAAATGTGAGTCTCGCTTTTCCTCAGACATTCGATTAAGCGAATAGTACATCATAGAAGTTCTAGGGTTTGTTTTGAAAAATTCTTGGTGCTTATAAACAAATCGCCAGAATAATCCATTCCAAATATCTTCCCATGACCCCTTTTTATA
>Ga0209828_1001113_pt1 | contig 24923 bp, 18 predicted proteins | sample MaitaG_FD_187429 | JGI IMG/M metagenome (GOLD analysis project Ga0209828, IMG submission 187429) | Marine algal microbial communities from Maine, USA - Maine_Asex2 metaG (SPAdes) (version 2) | ecosystem: Host-associated > Algae > Red algae > Unclassified | place: Maine, USA | collected 2015-01-05
TACCCTGTTATGAATCAACTCCATTGCTATAAGGTATTTCTAAGGGGTATCCATCTGCGCGTGAGGGAACCTCTACACCGCTCGACCAGTCCGAGCCTACAGTTATATCGTGCGCTATCCATTCTCGGGATTACTTCATAATATCCGCAAAGACAAACTCCTCACTCCAATCTTCAATGGCAACATAGTTAATGCCTATTGGACGGTTGACTTGTGCAGATCCTAACTGTGTAAGGAAAAGGGTAATAATAAGTACAATGGTGGGCTTAGATAAAATTGATGATTTCAGAATTGCAATCATAATTTAGCATTAAGAGGTTCATTATTTCGAGTTTATTACATGTGTTAGAAACTAACTCCTTGCTATTGAGTGATTAACATAATGATGTCAAATGTTTTAATTCCTTTTTAAAACTTACTCAGAGTATAATAGTTCTTTACATGTTTATCGTGTATGAGCTTAGAGTTTAAGAGCATATACTCCCTTCAACAATGCAAATTGAGACTTCTTCAGATATAATCGTCTAAAAGATAGAAATAGATATAATTATGAGAGGAGTTACACGTATGCTATTGATGTTTGGACCATTGATCTTCAGACAATTTAAGAAGTATCAAAAAAAGAAAGAGAATAAGCAAGCTGCTGAACGTCAACGTGATAGAGATAATGAGCACTATGATGCCTCTAATCCGCAATAGAATTGCAATCCATATTTTAGACCTTAGACACTAAGTTGTCCACCTATACTATGGGGCAGCATAACGTATAATATGTAGTGTCGTTTGCCCCTAGCTAATCTAAGCCTCTTTCCAAAGGTTCTCTGGATAGCGTCCTTGCGCTATTAATTTGTTTAATTTCTCTATGACAAATGGCTTGTCCTCTTTATATGTGACACCAAACCAATCAGAATCAGAAGGAATCAATTTCACTTTAGCAAAGGACTCTTTCTGCATGTCGTCCAGTACTTGTGGAATGTAAAACTCCGACTTAAGTTCGTGCCCAAATTCTTCCAAGAAATTTTTGAATTTGTCTTCTGTAAAATCAAAATAACTCGGCATAAATCCAAACATATTCATGGATACGGGTGTGTCTTTTTCTAGATATGACTTCCCTTCCGCTGTAGGGTAAGAAATTCTACCATCTTCATCCCAACCTATCTTTAGCGTCTCCACGATATCTTTCAAATTCCCATCTTCATCTGCCATACAAACGCCTCTATTTACCGTTCCGTGCTCTGACAAGGTATTTTTCAAATAATAACCTATGATGCAGTAATTATTCTCTTCAGAGTTTTTGGGATTTGTAAGAAAATTATACAAACTTTTATACGCAGCCTGACCATAATAATCGTCCGCATTGATAATGGCAAAAGGTTGGTTCACAACTTTCTGTGCAACTTGTACGGCGTGTGCAGTTCCCCAGGGTTTTTCTCTTTCCGAATTGAAATCGCTACCTACAGGAATATCTGCAAGTTCTTGCGTCACAAAACTCAATTCTATCTTACCTTCTAACTTAGCTTTAAAAACTTTTTCGAAATCTGCTTTGAAGTGATCACGAATTATAAAAACTATCTTCCCAAAGCCAGCATTTATAGCATCATAAATGGAGTAATCAATAATTGTTTCTCCATTTGGACCGAAAGCATCCATTTGCTTTAACCCTCCATATCTGCTTCCCATGCCGGCAGCCAAAATCACTAAAACTGGTTTCTTCATAATCTTTTTTTTACAAATATATGTAATAAAAAAAACTCCCGATAATTAATTCATCATCAGGAGTTTATATAACTTGTATCTGTTTCTAGCTCTTCTAATCCACATGAACCTTAGGTGATAAATACCAAGCATTCTTGCTGATTGTCTCTCTTACTTTGTAGATATATTCCCTTAAATCTTCCTTAGAACAATCAAAATCAATCCCTACGCGTGTCACATTTCCATTAACCTGTGTATATGTTTTGTATCCGTTCAGTTCTAATTTCCTGACCATTTTTATAACGTGTTTATTCTTTTTAAACGCACCTGTTATTATTGTACATTGGTCAGGCTGATACACGAGATCTTCAAGTAGAATAAGTTTATTGTTTTTCCTTTGTTCTACTTCTAATGCCGCTCTTGCTTCTTCCTTGTCTGATGCATCAATCGTTGCATTTGTTTTAATTTCATCATCGTCTCTATCATCCGAATCCACAGTTTCTTCGATATTATCAGCTACAGCTGCTATATCTCCTGCACAATATTTAAAAAATGCTCCGATTCCCAGAAATAGTCCAATAAGTAAGAGTAGAGGAAATATCAATTTTCCACAACCTCCCTTTTCATCTTCATAATATCTTCTATCTGGAGGCCCTAGATTTTTAGTTATCAGCTTCTCCTTGGAGGAAGAACTTGCAAGTACTTTCTTGGGTTCTGTATATTCGGTCTTGGACGCTTTTGCTGCATCTACTTTCTTAGGTGCCATATCTTTATTTTTAGCTGGCGGCACAACTTCCGGTTGTTTTGGTGGAATTTTCTCTACGGTTTTAGAACTTGATTTTAGCTCTGCATCAGGATTAAATTCCGAAGCTGCAGGTGTAAATGCCTTTCTTACAGATTCGGTCAAACTTGCTTTGTTTTTACCTTGATCACCTCCTTTATTAACAGGGGGTGTATACTCTGTTTTTGCGGGTGATGTAAAGTCTTGTTTTGGTTGATCTGCCATTTCTTTATTTATAGGGGAAACCTTCTCCATTTTGGATGACAAATCAGCCTTACTTGCTGCTGTTGCCTTTGATGTTTTTTGTATTGATTCAGACGGTGAAAATTTAGTTGAGCTCATCACTCGCTTAGGCTTAGCCTCTACTTTACTTATATTTTCTACATCCGTTTTAGATTCCTTTTCTGTTTTCAAAGTTGATGTAGCAGCTGTTGCCTTTGAAAGTATTTTGGATGCCTCACCTGATTGTAATGCTGCAGCCTTTTTAGCTTCTTTAGCAGCTTTCTTCTTCGCTTTTTTAACGGCTTTCTTTTTTGCTTTTTTAGCAGCTTTCTTCTTCGCTTTCTTTGCTGCTTTCTTAGCAGCTTTCTCCTCTTTCGATTTTTTGGATTTCTTGTCTTTTAACTCTACGCTTGTTTCTGGAACTAGTTTCTGCTTCTCCGCAGAAGGCTTGCCGACACTCTTCTCTTCTTGGGCTTTCTTATTCACAGCAGGGTTTTTAGAGGCCGTAGCACTCGTTGTTGTATTGGTTGCCTTTTTAAGCCTGGTAGTCTTCTTTTTTGCATCCGTTTTGGTTGCTAAATTTGTTGTTTTTTTACTTCCCTTTACTTTTTTGGAAGTATTTGCTGCGTCTTTTGATCGAGTGCTCGATTTTTTACTTGCAGTAGTTTTAGTCTTTTTATTTTCTGCAGTTTTCTTTCCTTTTGCAGTGCTTGTTTTCTTAGTTGATTTAACGCTTTTTTCGCTTTTAGAAGCAGCTAATTTAGCTGCTTCCTTTTTTGCGGTTGTACGCGTAGATTTCGTCGTTTTCTTATTCGTACTCGCTTTATTTTTCTTTGTTTGCTTTGCTGGTTTGCTTCCTAAAATTGGTAAGCCCCCCATTACACTTTTTTCTAAAGGACTAATAGGTTCAAAATCCATTCGTCCTGTTTCTTTTATGTAAACTCTACCTAGATCTTTGATGCTTACTTCTTTATTCTTTTCTAAAGAGGCTTGTATTTTCTTGGCGAAAATTTCAATTACCTTATCCGCTTTTTCTGCAGATATTTTGTAACGTGTAGAAAGGTAAGATGATAGGACTTTATCATCTTCATCATGGGTCTTATTGAATCCAAAATTGGCTGCAGGAGGAAGTAAGTCATTTGTTCTTTGATCACGACGGGAAGGAGTGATCTTAACTTTAAATGCACCGACACCTGGTACATCCGTCCAGTATCTTTCTTCCAAGATCAATCTTATTGCTTTTCCTACGTTTATATTCATTAGATCCGATTCGTGCAATTAAAATACCATTTATCGCTATTCAATTCATCATTTTAGAACATCAAAAAGTCATAATTCTCAAAGATTACGTTTAAATAAGCATACCCCAACTTTAACAGTTGGTATATTTGCTACTTGTTATTAGTCAAAAAACATTCCAAATTCGTGAAAAGAGAGAAATCGGTACAATTATTTGAAGAAGCGAAACAAATGTTTCCAGGAGGCGTACATTCACCTGTACGTGCATTTAAGTCGGTAGAAGGAACTCCTCTATTTATTGAACGCGGTGAAAAAGCCATTATATATGACGTTGATGGAAACAGCTATCTTGACTTTTGCTGTTCTTGGGGACCTTTAATTCTAGGACACGCGCACCCCAAAGTCTGTGCATTCATTATAGAAACAGTGGCAAAAGGTACTTCTTTTGGTACTCCTACAGCCTTAGGTAATAGAATCGGAAAGCTGATTTTAGATAATAACCCTTTTATAGAGAAATTACGCTTTGTAAGCTCTGGTACTGAGGCAGTTATGTCCGCTATACGTTTAGCTAGAGGTTATACAGGAAAAAAGAAGATTATAAAGTTTGAGGGTTGTTATCATGGGCATGTTGATAGTCTTCTTGTTCAAGCAGGTAGCGGCTTAGTGACATTTGGAGAAAGCACCTCTGCAGGTATTCCTGAAGAATTTGCAAGAGAAACACTCGTTCTACCACTCAATGATTTACAGGGTTTAAAAGATATGATGAAAGCACAGGCGGAAGATATTGCATGTGTTATAATTGAGCCTATTCCTGCAAATAACGGATTGCTCTTGCAGGATCGGAATTATCTTGTTTGGCTGAGAAAGCTTTGTGATGATCATAACGTTTTACTGATTTTCGACGAAGTTATTTCAGGATTTAGAGTAGGATTTACAGGTGCTGCTGGATATTATTCCATACAACCAGACATTATTACTTATGGAAAAATAATAGGTGGTGGTATGCCTGTAGGTGCATATGGCGCAAGTTCAGAAATCATGTCGCATATCGCACCAGAAGGTCCTGTTTATCAGGCAGGGACTTTATCAGCTAATCCTGTTGCCATGTCGGCTGGTATAGCTACAACCGAGCTTCTTTTAGAAGTAGGTTTCTATGAACGATTAGAAGAGAAAACACAGAATTTTGTAGACATTATAAAAGACCATATTTTAAAAAATAATTATGAGATGTCTGTTCAGCATATTGGTTCTATTTTCTGGTTAAATTTCTCAAAAAAGAGAATTATGGAGGCAGATAAAATAGATTCTGCTTGCAATATCTTATTTGGGAAATTGCATAGTTTCTTGCTAGACAAGGGTATCTACTTAGGTCCATCCGCTTATGAAGTGGGTTTTGTCTCAGCAGCACATAGCATAGAACAACTAGATTCCGCTGCGAAAACAATTTGTACGGGTCTAGATTATATCTTTCGTAAACAATGAAAAACAGTTCAGTTAAATATCTAACTATCCTTATCATTTTCTACATGCTAGCAGCGCTTGCATGGTGGACAGTGCTGCTCTTAAAATTCAATACTGCAAACTTGGCGCTCGCACAAACTGCAGATGTAAGCTCCTATTCCAAGGAAGCTATCGAAGATTTTTCCAAGAATAAGAACATGATCATTGGAGAAGGTTTGGTTTTTGCCATTGCTCTAGTGACGGGTGTCTACTTATTATATAGATCTTATAAAAGAGAACTTGCAACAACTCACAAGCAGAACAATTTTCTTATGTCAGTTACGCACGAACTGAAGACTCCACTATCTGTCATGAAGCTTTCTAACGAAACAATGCGTAAAAGAACTTTGGATGATCAAACACACGCTAAGCTCCTTGATATTGATCAGCAGGAGATAAATCGTCTGGAAGGATTGATTAACAACCTCCTTCTCAGTTCTAAATTAGACCAAAAACATATTGCGCAAAAAGCAGACCTATCCCTACTCTTAAGGACACGAGCTGAATTATTTAATAACAGGTTCGCCAATAGAGTTACACATGAGATCGAACATTCTATTATGCATTCTATTGACAAAAATTTATTTGCTACTGCGATAGATAATTTACTCGACAATGCCTTGAAGTACTCCAAAGAGGAAGTGACCGTCAAGTTAAAAAAAATCGAAAATAGCATCGAATTACAAGTGCTTGATAAAGGAATAGGGATTCCAAAAGAAGAACGAAAACGTGTATTTGAAAAATTTTATCGCGTGGGTGATGAAAACACACGGTCAACACAAGGCACAGGACTTGGGCTATTTTTATCAAAGTCAATTATAGAAACACACGGAGGTACCATTCACATCACTGGTAATAACCCGAAAGGAACTGTCTTTACCATACGACTTAAAAGCGATTAAGATGAAGCAAAGGATATTACTGGTAGAAGACGAAGAAAATATACGTAAACTCGTAGATATGAACCTCACTTTGGAAGGATATGAGGTACGCGCTGTAGCTGATGGAATGGAAGCGTTGCAGATTTTTGCACAGGAGCATTTTGACTTAGTTTTGTTAGACTTAATGATTCCAAAAGTGGATGGCCTTAAGGTTTTAGACAAAATAAAACTAGACAAGCCTGCACAACATGTTATTATAATATCGGCAAAAGACAGCCCTGCAGATAGAGTGACTGGTTTAAAGAAAGGTGCAGACGATTACATCAACAAACCATTCAACTTAGAAGAACTTTACATACGCATGCGAAAATTACTTGGTCAATCTGAGCAGGAGAAGATAGTTTTAGATAAATTCGTATTTGGAGAGAACACAATTGATTTCAATAAATATACAGCAGAAACAAAAAACGGTGAAATTAAACTGACAAATAAAGAAATCAAATTGTTGCGTCTATTTGTTGAGAATAAAAACGACGTGATTGCTAGAGATACCATGCTAAAGACAGTGTGGGGCTATGATGTCTACCCTTCTACACGTACAATTGATAATTTTGTTATGTCCTTACGCAAACACTTCGAAGTAGACCCTAAACGTCCTATCTTCTTTATCTCAGTACGCGGTGTGGGGTATAAATTTTCTGTCTAGATCTTAAAAACGAATTATGAAAATCAGAATGGCTTCAATTGGTGTACTCCTTTTATTATTCATATTTGCATGTAAAGAACCAATAAGCAAGCAAAAACTATACACCTATGATATCGAAGATAAGCTTGATAGCTTAGGAATCGTTTTGACATCTCCAAACGCCCCAGTTGCAAATTATGTACACGTTGTACAAGCTGGTAATCTACTATTCTTGGCAGGAAAAGGGCCTAAGAATCATGCAGGCGAGAATATAGTGGGTAGACTAGGTAAAGATATGACAGTAGAAGAGGGCTATCAGGCTGCAAGGCGGATTGGAGTTGCGCAACTCTCTGTACTCAAAGATCATTTAGGTGATTTAAATAAAGTCAAACGCGTGGTTAAGGTATTAGGTATGGTAAAATGTACGGATGAATTTACGCAGCAACCAAATGTCGTTAATGGCTTTTCCGATTTGATGGTGGAAGTCTTTGGGAAACGTGGTAAGCATGCGCGGGCTGCTGTTGGAATGTGTGCACTACCAGGAGGAATATGTGCAGAAATTGAAATGATCGTAGAAATCGAATAAGCTGTATTTCTATTCCAATACCTTAAAAGTCGTCCTTCTATTTTTTTGATGATCATCTTCAGTACAATCATCACAATTACAATTTACTGCAAGATTTGATTCCCCATACCCGCGTGCTGTTATTCTGTTTGATGCTATACCTTTGGTTATTATATAGTCCACTGCCGATTCTGCTCTTTTTTGTGATAGCTCCTGATTATAATCTAGATCGCCCCTACAATCCGTATGGGAAGATAATTGTACTCGTATTTCAGGATTATCCCGCAATTTATCCGCGAGTGCATTCAAGGATGGTTCCGCATCTGTTCGGATATCCCACTTTTCAAAATCATAATATATATTTTCTAGTGCGATCTCTTGTCCTATCACGATTTCTTCTAGAACTATCGTCTTATTGATTGTAAATGATGGCTTATTATATTCATCAGGAATTTCATCTGCTACATTTACCTTTAACGTACTTGCATAATAACCTGAACTTGATGCTTTGATCGTTATTTGATCCTTTTTATTAACATCAGTAATAAAGCGTGCAGATTTGTCGACTGCTTCTTTGGAAGTTTTTTCACCATTTGCAAATTGCAACGTTGCTTCAGTCAATGCGACGGTGCCGTTTGGCTCTTTTGAAACAACTTTTAGAGCGAGGAATATTTCTTTAAGATCAGTGGGGTCTTCCTCTTTTGATTTCTCTTCTTCAATTTTATCTTTTTTGGCTTGATTAATTGTTGCTTGGTATCTAAAAATATCGTCTATCCCTGAAGACCCTCTATTCGAACTAAAGAATCCTTTAAAGTAATTTTCTTCACGCTCTGTAACGACATAACTAAAATCATCGTAACCGGAATTTATAGGTACTTTCAAGTTTACTGGCTGGGCAAACTTACCATTCGATTTAAGATATGTTTTAAAAATATCTAAACCTCCCAATCCAACTAATCCATCAGAAGAATAATACAAGGTATCTCCATCAGATGTAGGGAACATTTCGTCTCCATCGGTATTGAGATAGTCTGGCATAGGTGTCGCTTCTGACCATCCCCCATTTTGTCGCTCTGCATAGTACAAATCATGATTTCCGACAATGTCTGCTGAAAAAATAAGTATGCTGTCGTTTAAAATTAAGGTTGGATTACCATAATTAACATTTTCCTCAAAAAAGTTCAAAGGTAATGGCTCTGTCCATTCTTCATTTATATAATAGGAGTAATAAAGACGGCAGTGTGCATTTCTTAATACCTCTGTTACGCATCTTGTAAAAAATATTTCATCATAGCTAGAATTAAAACAAGGCGGACCTTCATTATTACTAGAATTAATTGGAGCATCAAACGCCTCAACATATCTTCCGTTTTTGTCACTTATATATAGATCTGAAAAAGAATTTCCAGTCCATTTGTATGTACCATCATCAAATTCTGATTCTCTATCTGATACAAATAAAATCTGATCATCTTTATAAAGACTCACTCCATAATCAGAACTTTGAGAATTGAGCAGCGAACTATTAATCCTGTAAATTAAATCATTATCTTCTTGAGTCCAACTAGCAACCTCTTTACATGTCTCCAATTCTTTTCTATAGAACTCTTTATTATCTGACTCATCATACAACATTGCAAAGGCACTTGCTGCTTTCTTATATTGCTCCGTTTTCTTAAACGCGAATGCAAGTTCATGTAGGGTCTCTAATCTATCGTATAGTTTCAAAGACGTATTGAACCAATCTACCGCATTTCCATAGTCATTTTTCTTTTGATAACTATCTGCTATCAGGAAAGCTAATTCCGCCTTATTGGTTTCATTTTTTTCCTCAGCAAATTCTTCAACCAACATGTCAATCGCTACACTATATTGCTTGAGTTGATAAGCGTGCTTTCCATCTTTCAAGCCCTTATTCAAACTACAAGCATGTATGCCCAGCAAAAGAAAAACAAAGAGATAGAAATGATATGTTTTGTGTTTATAATGCACTTATGTATAACGTATTTGGATCAAAATACGTATTTCTTGTTAATCCTTATGTAAGAACTGCGTAGCCATACGACACAAGGAGGTAAAACAGGCTTGATTCACAACTCTTTACTTCTTTACTTTATATACGATAAAGCATTGTGAGCTGCGATGAATTGTAGAAAAAAATGGATAATAAAATAGTAAGTTACATAGCATAACATATATTATAGTCATTATTAATATATGTAGATGTCAATTACAATAATTTCAGAATTATCTTTGTAGTATATTATATTTAAGTTTAGATCATGATCACATTACATGCGCATTAGTTACAAAACTACACTATTTGTTTTTTTTATGATGGGATTATCCATCTCTACATATGCTCAATCACAGGAAAGTATTGCCTTTTTTAATTTGAAAAAAAAGGATGGACTTCCAAGTAATAATGTACAATCAATAGCCAAAGATAAGCTAGGATTTTTATGGATTGCCACAAACGATGGCCTCTGCCGATATGATGGTCCTAATACAATCAAAATATTTAGAAAACCAGAGGAAGACGATCCCAAGACGAATAGTTTAGAATCGAATAGTATAACAAAACTTTTATGTGATGAGCAAGGCATCATGTGGATAGGAACTCGGTTTGGTGGATTGACTTCATTTAATCCTAGTAATAATGAATGGAATACGTATAGACATGTACCCGCGGATGAAACAAGTCTGAGCAATGATGAAGTCCTTTCAGTTTTCCAAGATTCGAAACATCGTTTATGGATAGGTACAGAAAGAGGCTTGAATCTTTTTGATCCAGAACGAAAGTCCTTTGAAAGAATTACTCTCCGTGATGAGATTAAAAATATAGAACCTAAAGCAATTTTAACCATATATGAAGATCTAAAGGGTTGGATATGGGTCGGCACATGGTCGGGAGGATTTCACTTATTAATGACTAACTCAGATGGTTCTATAGTAAAAGATGACAGCAAACGCTTTCTAGACACATTAGATAGAAAAACGAGTAATGTATGGTGTATTTTTCATGATAGCCAAGAAAGATACTGGGTTGGTACACATGGTGGTGGACTTGTGCTTATGGACTTGCCAGATAATGCAAGTAATGTCATAAATAGTCCAGAGTGGGAGCCTGTCTATCATAGGTACAGCGCAATGAGTGAAGAAGCTCCAAATGTTAGATCAAATGCTTTTCAAACTATTTTAGAAGACAAAGAAGGTAACATTTGGCTTGGTACAACATATGGACTCTATCGATTCAAAAAAAAATCTTTAGAACAGTTTGACTATCATAAAAAATCAGCTTTACAGCTCGATCGCTTTACCTCCTCTTCGTATGAATCAGACCATATCTCAGGAAATAATATTATAGAATTACTTGAAGATGACCAAGGAATGATTTGGGCAGCCACTTCCTCAGGCTTGAGCCAATACAATAAATATACAAATCAGTTTCAGAATTTTGCTCTATATGAAATCACAGACGGACTCCCTCATGCAACTAATTTAGTGGTAGATAAAAAAGATAACATTTGGATAGCAGGGACTTCAGAAGGGCTATTTAAATACAAATTATACGCTGACAAGCTAGTACTTGAAAAAGAAAATTTCAAAAGTAAAATCCTGGGAAAGCAAGTACTTTCCATACATAGTCCTGATAACGAACAGTTGTACATAGGAACTAATTTAGGTGTTACACATATTAATCTCAACAATAAGAAAAGCGTTACCTACCCTATTGTGGGTAAGAATGGGCTAAATGAAAGTCTATTTATAAGTTCAATTTTGGTGGATGATCATAAGTTCATCTGGGTAGGCACAAAAATTGGTTTAATAAAAATAAACCCTAAAACCAAAGAATTCAAACTCTACGAACATCTTACAAATAAGTCGAATAGCCTTAGTGACAATCCTGTCAACTATATTATGCAAGACAAATTTGGTCATGTCTGGATTGCAACGTATAAAGGGCTCAACCGAGTAAAAAACCCACATGAAGAAAATCTAGAATTCGAGAATTTCCTTTTTAATAATGAGAAAGCGCAGCTAGGCCCTGTCTCTAACCAAATTATGTGCCTAAAAGAAATGGGTGACTACCTATATGTCGGAACAGTCACTGGCATATGCCGCTATAATTTTAAAACAGAGGAATATGAGACTTTTGAAACAATGAAACAAAAACATTGGATCAGAAGTATTGAACTTGGACTAAACAACACGCTGTGGTTGAGCACCAACGGAGGATTGCTTCATGTAAACGCAGATATAACATCAATTCGGTCTTTTGACACAAACGATGGCATAATAAGCAACTCATTTCTTTTAGGTTCTAGTTGTACAGATAATGACAACAATCTATATTTCGGTTCATTCAAGGGGTTAACAAGATTTCAACCAAACGATCTAAAAACAAATCTTGTACCTCCGCCAGTATACATCACAGAAGTAGAAAAAATGACTCCAGATGGCATTACTTATGAAGATGGAATACACAAAACAGAAATAGAACTGGAACATGATACATATAGATTTTCAGTAAACTTCGCAGCACTCAATTATAATAGGGCAAAAAAAAATAAATTCGAATATAAGCTTGACGGGTTCGAGGAAAACTGGAATAACGGAAAGTCTGGAACTCCTATCGTTTATACCAATTTAAAACCAGATGAATACAAATTGAAAGTTAGAGCATCGAATAATGACGGGATTTGGAATGAAGAAGGAGCTTCCCTTACTATTATTCAAAAGGCACCTTACTGGAAAACCTGGTGGTTTAGATTACTTGCACTTGCTACCATACTGTTCCTTATTTACTGGTACACAAATAGCATAAGACAACGAAATGAAGAACTGAGCACATATAACAAAAACTTAAGTGAAGAAATAGCGAATCGTAAACGGATCGAGCAAACCCTAAATGATAACAACGCAGAGCTTAAAAGATCAAACAAAGACCTAGAACAGTTTGCTTACATTTCTTCACATGACCTGAAAGAACCTCTCCGCTCCATTGCCAACTTTTCAAGTCTTTTATCACGCAAACATAAAGACAAACTCGATGATGAGGCGGGATTGTATATCGATTTTATACAATCAGGAACTAAACGTATGGGTGAGATCATAGAGAGCTTACTGACTTACTCAACAGTGGGAAATAAAGATAGTGTGTACTCTAAAGTCGACTTGAACACCCTAGTCAAAGACAAGATCCAGGATCTATCTCATTTAATATCAGAAAAAAACGCTACAGTTGAAGTCCAAAATCTCCCAACTATAAACTGCCATAAAGAACAGTTAGGAATGGTCTTTTTTAACCTTATCAATAATGCTATTAAGTTTAATACACAAGAGCAACCACAAATTCTAGTTAAATCAAATGGAAAAATCGGTGGACATTGGAACTTTTCAGTAAAAGACAATGGAATAGGTATAGACAAAAAACACCACGACCAAGTATTTGATGTATTTAATAGACTGCACGGCAAAAAAGAATACGAAGGAACAGGAATTGGACTAGCCGTTTGCCAAAAAATTGTTTTAAGACACCAAGGTGAAATCTGGTTCAAATCCCAGCCAGGGCAAGGAACCAAGTTTTTCTTTACAATCAAAGATAACCTAGTCAATGAAACCACCTAAAAGATAATACTAAGAATCATTTGAATCGTGCAATATAATGTTCATATTGTAGATAATCGTCATCCAAAGCATTCCAATATAACGCTTCTCCCACTCGAGTAATTAATGCATGATCAATAGCCAAGTGTTTAGCCGATAGTTCCCAACTCAATTCAAAACTATTTTCTGGAAGTACCAGATCTTTCTTCAACTGAATCCAGTTACCAATCACTTCGCATCGTTTCATATCCATATCACTGAAATGCAGATGCTTGACTTGCTTACCCTCACTATTCATAATGCGAATATTTACAGCAGGAGTCGTAGAATTATCGGGATCTACTCGCAGCCAAAAGCTAAAACGTAGAGTTTCTCCACTTAAACTATCCACACTTATTTTAGCAAGATTCTCAGCGCCTTTGTGTAATTTATATCCATCTGAAACGAGTCCTTGCCCATCGTGATCAATATAATTTGCATAAAATATAGGTTCTACTGATCTATTCAGCTGCGACCTATCAATGAAATCAATCGCCTCTAAAGAATCTATAGGCATCCTATACAGTCCAAGATGTTTTGTTCTTGCTATTGCAATCCCTTTCTTTGCGAGATCCGAAAAATGCAACGAATCTTCATGGCTTAGCAAGGCCAATAGATCTTTTCTATTTTTAAAATCTTTGACAATTTCCTTTTCCACATACGAAGAAGAGCCCAACTGATATTGCCTGAGAATACGAGAAAGCGAATTTCTAGACATGTGCGCTCCTATAAAGGGCAAACCGCTTTGGAAGGCATAAGGCAAGCCTCGCATCCGCGGATGATACGCACGATAAGGTCTTATTTTTTCCGCTCCCTCCATACTTACTGGCAAGGGCATTATGGCTTGAAACTCATCCGGCGATACATCTACTCCTTCTAAGGCATCTGCAATTCTTGTGTCTGTATACAAGGTATTTGATGACACGTATTCTTGTACTTTGTAATGAAAGATGTCTAGGTAGGCATTGGCATCTACTACCCACATAATAGTTGTAAAAGTAAAGAGCGCAATGACCACTCCCTTCTTCTTTAGGGTGATGGTCGCCCTATAAAACAACACAGATAAACTAACTGCACCGATATAATAAAATGGCCATGAAAATCTACCTAGAGCTCTAAACTGCTGCAAAGCACTAATCCAATCCAAAATCTTGTGATCTGTAAGAGAAATATGTGTCCCCATTGCGAAAAGCAAACTCAAGATTGCTGCTCCCAAATAGCTTCTGATTTCAGGACTCCTCTGTTGCGTAATTCCGGCAATTGCCTTTCTTCTAAAAATCAGATATGGAACTGCAAAGATCAACGCACCTACATAAGCATATCCCTCCCATCGCTTGGATCTAGCTGTAAAAAGATCTCCCAAATATTCCTTATACCATCCGTAAAACGGAAAGAGATCGCTGAGCTCGGCTTTATAATACCAAGCACCCCAAGTATTTACAATTCTATCATCAGCAGGATCTATAAGAGCGCCAATCAGTAAATAGAAAACAACCGGAGACAATCCGCTAAATAATGCATACCAATCCAATTTCTTCTGCAGAGCTTTAGCTATAAAGTAACCAAGCAATAACACTGATCCCATCAGAAGATGATATGGATGAATAAAGCCGTAAACCAAGAGTAAAAATGAAATCAGTAAACTATACAGTAGTTTGTTTCTTCCTTCCTTATTAGATTGTATCAGTAAATACCAAATGGATGGAAAGCAAAACATATAAGCCAACGTAAAGTGCGCATTAAAACGATACACTTGTGGAGACAAAGCTACACAAGCAAATACTGTTATCATAGACCACCAAACCGGCACATTGTAATCACGTAAGATCCTATGCAAAAAATAAGCTGCTACGAAAACACCAAGAATAGGCAGCCCTTGCACCAGAAATAATTCATGTCCAGTAAAGTCTATTCCTATTTTTTTTAATCCAACGAAGAGCATGGTAATCGCAGGCTGCCCATCTGCAAAACTTAATAAATCACCATAAGGATACTGCATCCCATCAAACCAATACCCACCCTCATTCTTATACTGCCATGCAAAAGCGAAGTAATTCTTAAACCCATCCCCACTTCTATCCATCAGCGTCTTGCCAAAATCGAAAAACCGGTCACCTAGAAACCGATAAATAATGAGAGACAAACCTAGCAGGTAAGCCAAGACTATTAGGCTATTTCTTAGATATGTATTTGAAATTTGTTTCACAGATAAATTAACGCGCTTAGTATTTCTAGCATGTAAGATAGTGCGCACGCCCAATTTAGAATATTTAAGATAAAAGATCAGACTATCGCTGTATAAAAAAGGTCCAGTAGATGTGTTATCGCTCGCGTGAGTGGTGGGAGCAGTCCGAAGGAGCCTTCCAAGCTTGCCTGCTTGCGCAAGCAGGTAGGGAACGCAGGCAGGCCTGGCTGCGGACGACACGACCCTGCCTGCAGGGGCACGCCCAATTAAGATGGTATCACGGAATCATGGCTTCAGGGTTTCACGGTTTCATTGTATCAAGGTGTCAAGGTATCAAGGTATCAAGGTGTCTTTGGGAGTCACGGTCTCACGGTTTCATCGTCTCAAGAATTATTTGCAGCTGACCAAAGAAAAAGCCTTCCAGAAACAAATCTGAAAGGCTTTCAATATATTTTAAACTACTTTCCTAGCCCTGCTGCACAGCTTTAGAAAAGCTTTTCTTTTCTGTTGACTTAGATCTTGATTTCAAATTCTTAGAGAAATCACGTACAATCGGTGTCGCAACAAAAATGGATGAGTATGTACCTACAACCACACCAATAAGAAGTGCAAATGCAAATCCTTTAATTGTTCCTCCACCAAAGATGAATAGAATTGTGATCACAAGTAATGTAGTAATGGACGTAATAACCGTTCTACTAAATGTTGAATTAATCGCTAAGTTCAATACCTCATCCGTAGATTTGTTTGTATAGATTCCTAGATATTCTCTAATTCTATCAAACACAACCACTGTATCATTTATTGAGTAACCAATTACTGTCAGAATCGCGGCGATAAACGCTTGATCTATTTCCATGGAGAATGGTAATCTTCCCCAAAACAAGGAGAACAATCCAAGTACAATCAATGAATCATGCGCCAATGCTGCAACCGCACCTAAACTATATTGCCACTTACTAAATCTTATAAAGATGTATAAGAATATAAGTAGTAATGCGAATAGACCTGCGTAGAATGAACTTTTCTTAATATCATCTGCAATCGTAGGTCCTACCTTACTGGAACTCGTCACGTGCGTTCCTGATCCATCTGGTAAGACAAATTTATCGAGTGCAATAGTTTTCCCAGTAATCGCTGAAATTCCTTGATGTAAAGCAGAAATTACTTCATCTGCAACATTATCTCCTTTTTCATCAATCTTAAAATCAGTGACAATATTATATGTGTTGTCTGTATCTACTGACTTTACAGAAGGTGCTGAACCTAAGTACTGCGCTAATCCTCCACGTAATGTTTCTGCATCGATATTTACATCATCGCTAAACTCTACATTGTAAGAATATCCTCCTTTGAAATCTACACCTAGATCAAATCCTCTAGTAAAAATAGAAGCAAGACCTGCAAGTATGATTGTTCCTGAAATTATATATGCAACTTTTCTCTTTCCTATCCAGTCGATCTTAAGATTTGCAAATGCATTTTTTGTAGGTGGAGTCCAAAACGATAAGTTTCTATCGCCTTTCGTATACCATTCTATAATCATTCTACCAATCAGTAACGCTGTGAATAAAGAACAAAGCACACCGATAATCAACACGACTGCGAAACCTCTAATGGGTCCCATTCCAAACCATGCTAATACAATTGCTACTAGAATCGTCGTAACATTGGCATCAATAATCGCTGAGTAAGAATGATTAAATCCATCGCTGATCGCAGCTAGATTAGACTTCCCTGCTCTCAGTTCCTCACGAATTCTCTCGAAGACGATTACGTTCACATCCACTGCCATTCCTATTGTAAGGATAATCCCCGCAAAGCCTGGTAGTGTAAGTACTGTACCAAATGACCCAAGCGCTCCTACTATAAAGAAGACATTCAAGAGCAAGGCAAGAATTGCAACAATACCTGCACCTCCATAATAGAACGCCATGAAAAGTAGGAGTAATCCGAAACCTATTAATAAGGCTGTGAAACTCGAGTTAATGTTTTTCTCTCCGAGGGATGGCCCTACTGTTGCTGATTGTATAATTCTTGTACTTGCAGGTAACTTACCTACTTCCAATATACTAGAGAAATCCGACGCCTCTTGCATAGAGAAGTTTCCAGTAATTTCTGAACGTCCTCCTTCAATTGCCTGACGCACACCTGGTGCTGAAACAACTTCGTTATCTAGTGCAATCGCAATCTCTCTTTCACCATTTGCTGCCGCTGCTTTTGTTAGCTCTGCCCACTTCTTTGCGCCATTGGAATTCATAACAATATTTACGGCTACCTCTCCTGTAGGATTCGGACCATGGGAAGAACTCGTAATGGCATCTCCCTCTATTGGAGCATCTTCTTTACCTGATTGTTTTTTAATCATGTATAATGAATACTGCTTCGTATTTTCTTTTGTGTCATAGGTCTGGAAAGGTTTTCTTGACCACATGAACTTTGCATCTGCAGGGAACAATGCTTTCACATCATCTCTCTCCAATAATGCATCTACCGCTTTTTTTGCGTTTTTATCCGCAAAACCCATGATTGTTTGCCCCCCTTGTAATCCATCTATACCTACACCGTTTAGGCTAAGCTTGCTTAACAATGGACCTGCATTTGCATATGGATCTGCTGGTCTTTCTGAAAGCGTAAAGTCTACAGGGTTTTCTATAATATTTCCTAAAGAATCTATCGTTGTCCAGATCGTATCGTAAGCAACTGTATTGTCCTCTACATCACCACCTTTCAATAAATTGTCAGCAGCAGTAAATGCCTGGGCTACACCTGGATCACTAATTCTATATGTGTTCCAGAATTCCAAGTCCGCACTTGCTGTCAAGAATTCTCTTGCACGCGCCGGGTTATCGATACCTGGCATCTCCACAAGGATTAAATCTCTTGCAGCATCCAAAGACACATTTGGTTGAGTAACACCCAGCTTATCTATTCTTTGCTTAAGTCTGTTGAACGTAAGATTTACCGTTTCGTTTGCCTGATCTCTCAGAACACGGATGACCTCACCATCAGAAGTATTCGCGTTTATAAGTTCACGCATGATTCCGTTACGCATAAAGATCGTCGCAAGTCCTTTATCACCGTCTTTTCGTAGCTTGGAAAATTCTTGTCCAAACAAACTGATAAAATCAGACGAACTACTTTCTAATCTACTTTCTGCATTTGTTAACGCATTTTTGAAGTTCTCATCCCTACTGTTGCTAGCAAGATTCGTAAGTAACTCTTTCAAATCTACTTGGAGTACAGCACTCATCCCACCCTTCAAATCTAGTCCGTAAGCAAGTTGCTTTCCTTTAAGATCTGAGTATGTATACGTTGTTAGCATCGGAATTGAAAATATTTCCTCGCTAGACATACTATCTAGATACGCATTTTCTGCTGATTTGAACGCAAATGCAGCTTCATCCGCATCTGAATACTTAGCAGCTGCTTGATTTGCATAGTTTTCTGCTGCCTTTTCTACGTTCCGCGTAGGAATCATGTAGAAAAATTGAAGCACAGTGACTATCAACAATAAAACTAAAAATAGCTTAACTATCCCTTTTCCTTCCATTTCTATAATATTCTGGTTAAATAGGCCTTTAAAAAGAGTGCAAATATACGGATATTACTGTATTTCCGCCTTTTTCATATATATTAATACGTATAGGAATTTTTGTATCTCTTTTAGAGTTGTACTTTTGTAGACTATTTTTCATTTCATAACCTAAAAACATAATAATAATGGGTTTATTTTCATTTTTGAAGAACGTTGGTAGTAGCGTTCTAAGCTCCAAGGCCGATAAAAACGAAGCTGCTGCTGCAGATGCTGCAGAAGCAAAGGCGTATAAAGAAGAACTTTTGACTTCAGTTGTAGCTGGTTCTGGCATTGGTGTTGAAGGTCTTTCTCTAAACCTAGAGGGAGACAAAATCACCGTATATGGGCAAACCGCTTCCATTGAAGACAAAGAAAAAGTAATTTTAATGCTCGGAAATACGGACGGAATCGCAGTAATTGATGACAGAATTTCTGTAGTAGAACCTCCACAATCCAAATTTTACGAAGTACAGTCAGGGGACTCACTTTCTAAGATTGCAAAGGAAATGTACGGAGACGCTATGAAATATCAGGCAATCTTTGAGGCTAACACGCCTATGTTAAAAGATCCTAACGCTATATATCCTGGCCAAATGCTAAGGATACCTACTTTATAGGTTAACATATATTAAGAAAACTATGTTAAACTGGCCTCTGAAGAAATTCAGGGGCTTTTTTATTTGGGCGATCCGGTCACTCTGTGACCGTCAGGCTATCCGTGACTAGGTCCTTCCGGACAGCTGCGGGGCAGCTTCACTCCTATCCTTATCGCGGGGGCGGTAATCTTGGCGAGACTCCACAACTCTATTATCAAAATTAATCTCATATCACCTAATTGACCTGACAATCGCTCCTTCGCTCCTTCGCGATATCGCGGACTCCTAAATACCGCACCCACCTGATTCACATCTAGTACCAAACACATTTATACCCACCACAATAACGACACACACCCAAGCAGCTCACCATTGCAGTTTACACTTCGTAGACATTTATTGCCTCTTTTCATGTAATACACCATTTCATGCTCTCTTCATCCCCCATATTTGAATCAGCAAAAAAAACAGACATGAAAACTTTACAATCTACTTTTATACTATGCATCTTCTTATTTACATGTAGCGTAAATGCGCACGCACAGATGTACAAACTCAATTCAACTTACAAGAACTCCTCCTACCAGTTCTCTAAATTCAAAAACCAAGGCATCTCCCAGAAAGAAATGGAGAATAAAAACAAACAGGAGAAAACAAAAAATACAAAGACAAAACCAAATCAAAATTCTAGCCTACTGACCTTAAATAATAACACCTCAAAAGGACTCTATGCACCTAATGCAAATGCAACACAGAATTCAACATCAAATAACTTCGCTAAAGGTACTATGATAGGTGCAACCTTCGGTTTACTTGTAGGTATAATTGCTGGTGCAACCGTATCTAGTGGAGATAAATTAGTCGATGATATTTCTAGAGGCCCTATAACAGTATTGTTTGGAGCAGTTGGTACTGGACTTGGTGCTGTTGTAGGAGGCGCCATTGGCGCTGCATCATCATCAACAAAAGTTAAGCTTCCTCTCTCTCGAAATCTAAGCACAAGACAACTGGAAGAAAAGAAAGTGCAAGAATTACAGTACGGTCTTTAATAAAAAAAATAATAAGGTGGAAATTAAAATTATATACTCTCCTACAAACCGAATTGAACGAATAAAAAAGCCTGCTAAAAAATTAGCAGGCTTTTTTTTTACTTTAATCTATATTGTTATTTGACCATGAATTTCTTGCTGAGTATACCTTCATCATTTCTTAGACTTAATAAATAAATACCAGAATTGTAATCTTCTAAATTGATCTCAAAGCTAGATTGCATTTCGCTATTTAATGTAATATTCTTTGCAATGGTTTGCTGTCCTAAGTGATTAAAAATAGTTAATTGATACTCTCCAGAACTTTTACTTTCCAAATTTAAGTTAAGTTTGTCCACAGCTGGATTTGGATATAGGTCTAAGGAAACATCCGTAAGTAAGTCTTTCGCACTTGATAAACCTGACGAAGTAACATTAAACAAAAACCCAAATTCAGGACCATCAATACTTTCTCTTAGGATATACCATCCATCTCCATCTTTAACACTCAATTCACCATCTATCCCATCTTGTCCTGAGTCATAAAACTTTATAGAGTAACAGCCTAAATCAGGCATAATAACTGTTTCATTATATGTTTTGTTTGGTTCTGACAAATCCAATGTATACACTAACTCTCCCGTTTCTGTCAGGATTTCAACTTTATTCTGATGTGCTTCTGCAAAATCATCTGTTGTGACAGAGATATTGATTTCACTATTGACTTCTAAGGTAACGCCGGTAAAGTAACTAGAACTTGCATCAGGGTCGCCATTAATATTATCTACAAGCAATTCAAACTCGACATTTTCTGTTGCGATTATTGCTGGGAGTACAAACTCACTAATAAGATCATATGACTCTGCAGTACCTGACCATGATTCTTCATAGATAATTGCACCATTTTGTAGTACTGTTATATCGCAAGAGTTAATCGTTTCTTCTCCATAATTAACCACTGTGTATCCTGGTGCTACTGGCCATAGGTCATTACAAAGCGAACCGTTAAATCCTGAATAATTTAATACACGAGGATGTATACCTTCTTGGAGAGGATCGTAATTGTTTCTAATATCAGCAAGCTCTCCTACAGGTATTCTTCCTACCTCGTACGTCAAACGGTTAGGATATATCATAAAAATTGTAGGAAAATATGTGATTTCAAAGTCATCTCCTATTTGTTCGCTGTCTATAACTGGGTATGGAACCCCTTCGGTCCAGTCTCCTAGAGTAGTGCTATTACATCCAGGAATATTTGTAATGCATTCCACGTTCGTTGTAGGATCAGCCTCAATCCCAAAAACATAGACTTCATTGGTACCATCTGGTCCGTACATGTTGTAGAAATCAGCAAGAGCATGTGTATTGTGATAACTCCAGCAAGGAGGACACCAAGTCGCAAAAACATCAAGCACCACTGTCTTTCCCTCATCTAAAAGGTCATGTAAGTTATACTCCACGCCATTTATGTCTTCTGCGGTAAAATCAGGGGCAAAACTTCCATCTGCCAATTGCGAAAAACCTGTCGTAGCAATAGAAAAGATTAAAAAGCCAGCCAAGTATAGTTTGTAAATTTTCTTCATTGATATTGTTTAGATGTGTAAAATACATTGAATTTAATGATCAAAAGAAAATAGACATATTATTAAAATGGAATTGTCGTGTAAAGTGTTTGGCATTTATTTAAAGCCATTGCTACAGAACAGAAATTTCTCCAGCAAGTAGAAGAGGAATATACCTTGGTTACGCTTCTTTTTCTATATCCCAAACCTAAGCCAATCACATATAACATCAGATATCATTGCACATAACACAAAATCGAAACAACCCCAACCAACACACCTAATTAGTTCACAAAACGTGAACATGTTTTAGCGCTTTTCATGTATTACACCTTTTTACACTATGTTTGTCCCCCATATTTGAATCAACAAAACATAGTTGTGATTACGCATTAAGGGGTTATAAACACTTAACTTATAATAAATGTAAAAGAAAATGGCGCTCTATGGATTTACTAATCTGCTACTTACTCTTAAAGCTTAAAACTCACTCCAGTACCTACAAACGAATTATTCTTAGTCTCTTCATATATTTCATAATTCCTAATATTCTCATTGCTAAACTGAATGATAAACCCAATATCAAAATGAGAACTTAGTTCATATTTATACTTAGCGTTGAACCCAAAATTATAACCATTTGTACTATGATCAATTCCCGCGAAAACAATCTCAGAACTTTCATAACTTTCACTTATTCTTTCTTTTGCTTCATTCAGGACTTTGAACCCCATCACTCCAAATTCCAGCCAAGATTTAGGAGCTATTAAAGTTGCATAACTGAGTTCTACGGTCCCACGTTTTAGCTTAGTAATTTCTTTGTAATCTTCTCTGTCAAAGAGCTCTCCCATACTGGTCAACAGATCTCTCTTTATTATACGGTAGTCGAACCCAGAATAATTTACAGCAAGACCCAATTTGATTTTATGGGAAGGTTTGATTGCATAGTTCATATTCAGTCCTAGAGCATATTGGTAGTGTTTAGATGTAACACATTCCTGATCTATGAAGGGGGTTGTTCCTACTAAATATCTCGCATCTAACTCAATCCCAAATTTTTTGTAAGTGCTATCGATATCTGTGCTAAATAAACAGGTGCAAGTAATCAGTAGGAAACCTACTGATAATTTTAGTTTTAGAATTGACATGAAAATATAACGAGCTATATTTCCGTTTAGTATACAGTCATGGATGATCATTAAAGAAGCAGCCTGTTGCTCCTAAATCACCTCTTGAGTTTTTAACGACAGTTAAAGTCATTCTTCCCTATCAAATTATAAGTATCTTAGGTTTAGGTCAACAAAACAATGAGCAGACGAATCCTAATACTTGTTATCCTTATTTGGTCTTGCAACACTCCAAAAGAAACCATAGCTCTTTCGAAACCCAAAGTAGAAAGCTATTCATTTAAACATACACTAGAAAACTATCTAGAAAGCCAAGAGATCCAGTATAGAAGAATTGACACCCTAACTGAACAGATTTTTAATTCTGAGTTTACACTTTGTAATTTCTATCAGTACTCGGTTGAGTATTATCTTTCAAAAAACAAACTCCCGCTAAAATCCATTGATGAACTTGTTTTGCTAAATAACATGTCGATAAAAAATGAACATTACCTGTATCATAAACTGTTAAGAAACCACGACTATCAAAACACTAAAAACAAAGAGAATTGGTATAACTGCATTCTGTTATTCCCTAAGAAAGACTGCATGGATGGTGATTTTTACCACAGGATGAACAGACTCCCTTGGATACTGCGTGATACATCCAACGTCGAAAACTCTACAGACCTCCTAGACCATATTGGTGATATACTTGTAAAAGAGCGCTGCAGAACGAACACCCATTTTCTTAAAGAAGAAGTAGAATGGAGAAAGGAACTCTTCGAATCCGCTAAACTACAAATCCCTATAATCAAGGGGGAATATTCTGAATACATTGAAGATGTGTATTGGCTCATGTTGCATTTACCTGATAGCTTAACAACTGATTTTGCGTATAACTACTTTATGAACAATGAAATAACGGCTTTGACTTTTTACAATTATGAGGATAATACCCTAATTGATTTAGATAACATTGTGGATTTATTAGGTGACAGAATGTTCAACCAGCACTTAAAGTACATTGACTATAAAGGTCCAAAAATCTATCTCAGTTTGGAACAAACTGAAAGTTTATTAACTAAAGCCCAAAGCATTCCAGATCAAGAAAATTGTGATTGGTGCAATTGGTTTATAAGAGATCTCAAATGGGCAAAAGAAATGTATTTGAAATAGCACTGATAATTCCTAGCCATTCGATAATCGTTCCTGGATATAATCCCGTTGTCTCTGCTTAAACTCCATCCGTAGACGCGCAGTAAACTTACCGGGCTTGCCATTTCCTATCTTAATATCATCAACCCGCGTGACTGGCACTAATGGCTTCGTAGAGCCGCAAATAAATGCTTCATCTGCTGTTTTAAGTTCTTTAATATGGATTGGGCGAACCTCTGTTCTATATCTATTTTTTGTCAATTCTAATACTTGCTTGCGCGTAATGCCTGATAACGCATTTTCTTCAGATGTAATGATGACACTCTTTTTAACGATAAAGAAATTGGACCTAGATGATTCTGATATTATATCATCTTTTACAAACAATGCATCAAAGGCTTTCCGTTTTTTTATTTCAGTTTGCATACTCAGCACCAAACCATAATTCAAGGTTTTAATCTTGGGAACGTCTCGGATATAATCGACAGTAATTA
>Ga0209828_1001114_pt1 | contig 24919 bp, 18 predicted proteins | sample MaitaG_FD_187429 | JGI IMG/M metagenome (GOLD analysis project Ga0209828, IMG submission 187429) | Marine algal microbial communities from Maine, USA - Maine_Asex2 metaG (SPAdes) (version 2) | ecosystem: Host-associated > Algae > Red algae > Unclassified | place: Maine, USA | collected 2015-01-05
CCTTCACTCCCTAGGATACTAGTTGCAGCAGAATGTCCAGAATCTATGCCTTTGCCAGCAGCTTCTGCAAGGTAAAACTGCACATCATCGTTGCCAAGAAAATGATAGAATGCGCCTGCTGCATTGCTCCCGCCGCCTACACAAGCAAGAATGTAGTCTGGAAAATCGCGCCCAGTTTGCTCTTTTAACTGTTCTTTCATTTCTGCACTTATGACGGATTGGAATTTTGCAACCATATCAGGATATGGATGAGGTCCTACAACTGAACCTATAATGTAGTGGGTGTCTTCAGGATTACTGATCCAATCACGTATTGCCTCATTGGTTGCATCCTTTAGAGTTTGACTACCGCTGAGAGCGGGTCTTACTTCTGCACCTAACATCTTCATTCTTGAAACATTGGCAGCTTGCCTCTCAATGTCAATAGCTCCCATGTACACAATACAATCTATTTCCATAAGAGCACATACTGTTGCTGTGGCAACACCATGCTGTCCTGCACCAGTTTCAGCAATTATTCTCGTCTTCTTTAATTCTTTTGCAAGTAGAATTTGCCCGATAGTATTGTTGATTTTGTGCGATCCTGTATGGTTAAGGTCTTCTCTTTTTAAATATATTTTTGCATTGTATTTTCTGCTTAATTTTTCAGCAAAAAATAGGGGAGAGGGTCTGCCAACGTAGTCCTTCAAGAGTTTATCAAAGTCTCTTTTAAACGAATCTGAATGGGAAATTCTATGGTAGTTTTTCTGTAATTCATCAATATTGTGATGAAGCATTTCAGGAATATAAGCACCTCCAAATTTCCCATAATACCCACGTGCGTCAATTGAATAATTATGCGTCATCTACACAAGTTTTTTAAGAGCTAGAATGGATCCAAAATGAAGACCTTCGTGTATGTTATTGAATTCCATGGCATCTTTAGAGGTTTTAAGCGTAACTCCAAAACTGGTCGTGTATTCATTGAAATTCTTATACTTTTCTGCACGCATATCTTCTTCAAACTGATCAACAGAAGTCAAAAGTCGTTTTTTAATTTCAGCAATTTCTTCATCGCTTACCTTGCGTTCAGGTTTGCTTCCTTTTTTATAGGATAGTATCTCTTCTGAACTTGCATATACTTCAAGGCCAGACATTTTATTGACAAGCAATTGCTGGGTAATTAACATATGTGCAGCATTCCAGATGATATTGTTATTAAAGCCATCAGGAATTTTATTCAGTTGTTCCGTGCTGAGACCTTCTATCGCCTTTAATGCGTTTGTTCGTATTTGTCTAAGGTAATTTGCTGTTCCTAAGGATGCCATCTTTAAATCTTTTTAGTTTTTTTATATCTTTTATACCAGCGTAGGATTCATACTTACTGTTGAGGTCTACACCTATAAATTTATCATGGTTTATGGAATTTAATACTCGGATATCTTCATTTGAAATACCGCCACTTAAAATGAACTCTGTATCTAATGTATAATTTTCCAAGCGTGTCCAGTCAAACTTTTTCCCACTGCCTCCATACGCCTTGGTAAATGTATCGAATAAAAAATACTTACTCGATTCTGTAAAGTTTTTACAAGTGTTAAAGTCAAATTTTTCATCTACACGGAATACTTTAATGATGGGTGCGATAGATGATGCTTTTTGGCAGAATTCAGGAGATTCATCGCCGTGAAGTTGGATAAAATCTAAGCTATGAACTTTTACATCCTTCTCAATTGTCCGAAGATCTGCTTGCACAAAAACGCCAACACGTTTAAACTGCTCTATTTTGAGTTGAACAGGAGTATTAATAAAGCGTTTGGACTGTGGGTAGAAATTAAATCCAATCATTGCAAAATCCAATTCTGAAATATCAGCTAAGTTTTCCTGGGATGTTATGCCACAGACTTTTACTATCATCCTTTTACTTCTGATATTAGCTTTTGTAAGGTAGCACCTGGATCTTCCGCCTCCATAAAGTACTCACCTATTAGAAATCCATTAAAGCCTCTATCTCTTAATTTTATGATGGTCTGCGCATCACGGATACCGCTTTCACTTATAAGCGTTCTATCTGTTGGAAGTTTTGGGAATAATTCATAAGATCGCATAGGATCGGTTTCGAATTTAGTGAGGTCTCTATTGTTTACGCCTATGATGTCCACATCATCTGTTAATTTTTTTAATTGGGTTATATCATGAATTTCCATTAGAACTTCTAATTTCAATTCTTTTGCAAACCTTGCTAATTCACGCAAATCAGTTTTACTAAGAATTTCTGCAATTAGTAGTATTACATCTGAGCCTATTGACTTAGCCTCAAGGATTTGATACGTATCTACAATAAACTCTTTTCTAAGGATAGGAATTGATAAATTATTACGCGCATCAAGAATGTCCTTTTCATGCCCTTTGAAAAATTTATTGTCTGTTAATATTGAAACAGCAGCTGCACCATTATCTTGATAATTGTTCGTGATTTGGACAGAGTTAGCATCAATATTGATATTGTTCTTAGAAGGAGACTTGCGTTTAAATTCAGCAATAATGCCTGGTGCCTTTTTTGATAAGCTTTTTGTTAGCGAAACCACTTCTCTATTGAAAAACAGACGCGTTACTAATTCTGATTCTTTAATGAAATTTTTTCTGTATTCAACTTCATTAATCTTATGTCGTACGATTTTTTCTAAAGTGTTCATAAGTTATTTTGATTGTTTTCATGAGCTAGATATTTCAATAAGTTTGTTTAAAGTCTTTCTTACATTACCTGACTCTATTGTTTGTTTGGCTTGATTGTATAGATCTGTTAAATCTGCATTGGGTTCATACAAAGATAAAGCTATTGCTGTATTTGCAGCAACTACTTCAACGTGTTCTTTTGGAGATTTGTTTTCTAATACGTTATAAAATATCTTTGCAGCTTCATCTATAGTATTTCCGCCAAAAATCGACTCTGGCTGTAGAGGTTTTGTAGTAAATGATTCAGCGGTGAGCAAAATCTCTCCATCCTTATTAATCACCTTACTTGTCCCTGTGAGTGAGATTTCATCATACCCTTCCAAATCATAAATAATACTGTAATCTTTATTAGAGTCTTGTAATAGATGGCCATAGAGACGTTGCAATTTGAGACTAAATACACCCACAGATTGCTTTTTGGGCTGAATGGGATTTACTAAGGGGCCTAGCATGTTGAAAAATGTTTTTACACCCATTTGTTTTCTTATAGGAGCAACAAATTTCATAGCTGGATGGAATAGTGGAGCATGCAGAAAACATAGGTTACACGTGTCTAATTGCTTTTGCAATTTGGTTTCATCATTGGTAAATGTATAGCCCAATTTCTCTAGAACATTAGATGATCCACAAACAGAAGAAACGCCATAATTTCCATGTTTCGTTACCTTTCTACCCATCGCAGCAACTACGAATGATGTCAGTGTAGAAATATTAAATGTATTTTTACCGTCACCTCCAGTACCGCATAGATCTATGGAATCTGATACATCCAGATCTGGTTTTTTAGCTAAGTCAAGTAAAGCATGCCTAAATCCTGATAATTCATCCACCGTTATGGAGCGTAATTGAAATACGTTTATGAAACTTGCTACTTGATATGCATTATATTTCTCAGCTGAAATGTCTTTCAGAATATCTCTAGCCTCGGTCTTTGTGAGTTTATTATGCTGGAATAAATAATTAAGTATTTCTTTCATAGTTCTATAAGCTTAAGAAGTTTGAAATCATAGTTCTACCTTCAGGTGTAAGAATAGATTCTGGATGGAACTGTACACCATACACAGCGTGCAATTTATGTTCTACTGACATTATCTCTTTATTTGTATCGAAACTTGTTATTTCTAGATTATCATCTATTGTAGTTTTATCTATGACCCATGAATGGTATCTCCCCGCAATAAATTCTTTAGGTACATCTTTGAAAATAATTGAGTTTTTTTCTGTTTGATACATTGTAGTTGCCATTCCATGAAACACTTTGTCTAGATTTTTTAATTTACAATTGTACACTTCACCAATTGCTTGTAAACCTAAACAGACACCGAAGATTTTCTTGCTTTGACTGTATGTTTTTATCACATCTTTGAGTATGCCAGCTTCCTGTGGTAGTCCAGGTCCAGGAGAAAGGATTATCGATTCATATTTTTCTATAGCAGACAGATCAATTTCGTTGTTTCTAAATACATCCACTTTCTGATGCGTGAGCTCTTCCACGATTTGTACTAAATTGTATGTGAATGAGTCGTAGTTGTCTAAAATTAATATCTTCTTCATATTAAATGTTCAGCTTTTTTTAATGCTTTATTTAATGCACCTAATTTATTTTTCACCTCTTCTAACTCCTTTTCTTCTTTTGAGTCAATGACAATTCCAGCACCTGCTTGCCAATGAAGTGTGTTTTTGGTACTTAAAAAGGACCGAATAATGATTGCTTGATTGATTTCTCCTTCAAAGGATAGGAGCCCAATGGCGCCACCATAGAACCCCCTTTTGTGTGGTTCCAAAGTATCAATAATCTGCATCGCTCTATATTTTGGAGCACCGCTCAATGTACCCGCAGGAAAAGTATCTGCAAAGATTTGAAAATTATTTACACCTGCATTGACATCTCCTTTTACTTTGGACGTTAGATGCATGACATGACTAAATCTTTGAATCTCCTTGTAACTGTCCACGTGCACGCTTGTGCAATTCCTGCTTAAATCATTTCTTGCTAGGTCTACAAGCATAACGTGTTCCGCATTCTCTTTTGGATCTTCTATCAATTGCTGAGCATAGGCATTGTCTTTTGCTTCATCCCCTGTTTTTGGGACTGTACCTGCTATTGGGTGGATTTCAGCCTGATTTTCTTGGATAATTATTTGTGCCTCAGGGGAGGAACCGAACAAGCGATAATACGAGTAATCGAAATAAAAAAGATAGGGACTAGGATTTACGGAACGTAGTGCTCTATAGACATTAAATTCATCGCCAACAAATTTTTGCATATACCTACGAGAGAGTACAACTTGGAAAACATCGCCTCTTTGACAATGCTCTTTTGCCTTGGTTACAGTACCCATGTATTCTTCATCGGTGGAGCTCGAACTTATATCACCTTGCAATTTAAAGTCTAATTGGCTATGGTCTTGTCGAAGAAGAATTTGTTCGATTCCCTCTATACCACTGCTTTTTCCTTCAGGAATATTTTCTAAAAGTGTGAGAGTTTCGTAGAAATGATCAAAAGCAATGATATAACGATATAAATCATATCGCAGACATGGAGTCTTTACATGATCCTCGCCATGTAATTCAATTGTTTCAAAATGTTCAATAGAATCATAGTTACTATAACCAAAAAGACCATTAAATTTAGATATGACACTTGTATCTGAAAACGCCATACTATCCTGAAACTCTTCAATCAAGGTGTGAATGTTGGCTTGTAACACAACTTCTACAGTTTGTTTGCCTGTATAGCTTTTGAAGGCTTTATTATCAACCTGAACACCCGCGATTGGGTCAAAACAAATAAAGGAATGGCTGTTTTCTTTACTTGCATAGTCTGAGCTTTCCAGCAGTAACACTTGTGAATACTGCTCCCTAATCTTTATAAATAACCCAACGGGGGTAAAGAGATCGGCTAGGAATTCCTTTGTTATAGTATGTATTTTCATAGAGTATCTAAATGAAAAACGGCTTGTTGAAGTTCAACAAGCCGTTTTATATGTTATATATACACAGTAGAGCTTCTAAACTTCATTTGGAGTTTTAGTAAGCCACCACCATGTTGTATTTATATTAAATATCATTACCCAAATATAATAGCTTTTTTTTAATAATAGAATATCTCAAATCTTTTCTATTATAAGTTCTATATTTCTAAGCATACATATTGACTATGACACTGAGAAAAGCCGTGGCCTTTAGTTTTTCTTTTTAGGAAACCCTGGTATCTTATTTTTGAGTTTGTCTTTGAGTTTGTCGACCTCACTTGACTGATCTCCAAGCACATCTTTTACTTTGTCCTCTAATTTTGTAGCTAATGAATCTTTAACCACGGCAACGGCCTTGGCTTTTACTTTTGCTGTAATTGTGTCTTTAGCAGCTTCTATTGCCGTGTTTGCTTTTTCTTCGGCCTGCGCGATTAACGTGTCTCTTTTATTAGTCACAACAGTTGTCACAGAATCCCTGACGCTGTTTATTTTTTCATTGGCCTTATCTGTGTACTCTTTTTTCTTGTCTTCAATAACATTATTTACAATATCCTTAGTCGTCTCTTTTAGACTTTTACCACCCGCTCCTTTAGGAACAATTTTAAACTTTGGATTTTTTATGGTACCAGTTATATTTACATCCAAATAGATAAAGTCACCTACATCTAGATTTACACCTAGTTTTTCAGCTTCTCCCTCTAGAAAGCCTATACCTTTATCCCCAATATTTCCTATTGTTGAGTTCTTAAATCTGGATCTCGGGATTTCTAGATGCGCGACATAATCTATACCTGAGTTAAAATTTTGTTTTCCACCAATTCTCATTTTTATATCATCAAACATATAGTCGTTCGCTTTTAACACAACACCACCATCCTCTACCTCAAACCAGTTTTTAGTATTATCTAGATTTATTTGTTTCAGGTTGTCTACTCCTAACCTGTTTGCAAGATTTGTAATAGGCTCAAAACCAGAAAATTTACTATTTAATGTTTCTAAAAATCCTGTAGCAGATAAGGTGGAATAGTCTATCTCAAACCCATTTTTAAGATTGCCATTCATTACTAGTGTAGAATTAAATACACCTTCAATAAACTCAGCAACTGGCGCTAACACTCTAAATGATGCTAAATTTTTAAACGTCTCTTGGAAATTGAACTTGCTTATTTCGTATTTAAAACTAAATTCAGGGTTGTCGGTGATACTATTATAGAATCCTTCTAAATCCACTCGTCCACCCATCGCTTGTGAAGTGCTATTTACTAAGCTAGCTACCCCATCTTTAATAAAGAGGTCAGAATTAAATTGTTTTACCCCCGTTTTACTATAAAGTACTTCATCAACTTTGAGGTCTAGTTCAATATTATATAGCCGAGGAATACGTAATGCTTCTGCTTGTGTAGTCTCCCCCTCAGTGACAAATTTATTCATATCAAATTTTGGCGAGTAGATATCAAGCTTGCCATATAGAGAATCATTTTTCGTAATATAATTGTACGCATTTCTCAGATTCCCATTTGCTTGCACTGTAGAGCCTTGGATAACTATTTTTGAATTGTTAATATCTAGTCTATTTGCAGTTAATTTTCCATTTGCTTCGAAATCTTTAATCTCGTAGTCTAAGTACTTTATTGTATTGATTTCACTTTTAAATTTTAACTGGCTGTTATCCACTAAATTTTGGTCTATGTCAATAGTGCTACTACTACTTGATTCTGACTCCGTCATCCATTCGTCCAAATTTATTGCATTGGAACTGTGAATGAGTTCGCCTGATATATTATTCTTAGCTGTTAAAATAGCTAACGGATTATTGATAGTACCGTTTATTTTGTAGTCACTAGATCCAATTGTTCCTTCTAGAGATTGTATGTTCAATTTCTTTGGCGTCGAACTCACATCAAACTTTGATAGTGCTATGTCATTCCCATCTTTATAATCAATTTGTAAACCACTCGACTCCATCTGCATGTCAAAATCTAAAGCATCGTATTTTTCAGATTCAATTTGTGATTGTTTTCCTTTAAATTTGATGTCTGACATTACAGTTCCTTGCATAGATTGAATATTCTCCAAAGGCAAAATTTTATTCACCTTATCCAAATCTATGTTACCCTTTAATGCAAGATCATAGGAAGGGTCGGTCATCACATCCTTATATTTAAATCTTCCAATTATATCTTCACCAGCAATATTCAGTTTTAAGTCTGCTAAGTCAATCTCAAGATCATCCCATTTCTTATCATTTGCAGTAATTGTTAGATTGGTAAAGACATTCTTTATAGGTTCAGGGAATGCACTATTTTTTACGTAACCATTTTCTATATTAATTGTGCTATTAATTGCAGGAAGTGATGCATCTGAATAGGTTCCTTTTACATCAGCATGCACAGTTGCAGAGCCTTTCGTTTCTAATCCAGATAAATTTTGCTTTAAATCTAGTGGAAGGACAGTTAAGAAATCTCCAAAATTCGTTTTTCCTGAAGAGATATCTAAGTCCATCTTAATATCATCACCCAATAATTGAACAAATCCTTCCGTATTCACTTTTAAATTTCCTAGACGAATATCGTTATTGTTGATTGTATACGTGTTGCTTTGATTATTAATCTTAAGATCTAATGTTCCTTTTGTCCTAATTTTGTTTAGGTAGGGAACATTGTTTTTAATTATACTAAGTGATGCAATATCGGAGTCTGTAGATAAATTAAATATATCCTGTGTAAAATCACCTTTACCTGTATGATTTATGTTAAGCGCATTTATTTTGGTTTGGTTTCCTTGGTCATTAAAAATAAGATCAACATTGGATAGGGTGTATTTATTCAATTCCAAAGTGTAGTCGGTTGATTCTGCTTCTTCATTCGTTTTCCAAATTTCATAATTGTAATTGCCAGCCTTATCGATAATTAAATTCACTACTCCATTTTCAAGTTCTATAGAATTTACTATGTAAGGATTTTCAGTCTGTATAAAAGACATAAAATCCATATCTATACGTAAGGATTCAGCTTTCAATAATTGTGCATTATTAAATGAAGAATCATTATTTACCGCAGGCTTGTGGATGGTTATAGATACATCAGGAAAGGACTTTATAAAGGAAAGGTCCAAGTCCTCAAAGTCGACTTCAGCATTAATGTTTTTATTCACAGCATCCCTGACGGCACCTACTAATTCCTCCTTATAAACAAAAGGGAGCAAGAGTAGAGCAACTACTAACACAAATATGAATAGAAACAGTATTCTTAATATTTTTTTCATCTTAGGTATATTTCTAATGTAAGGACGAAAATTTACTTTGAATTTCCGATTTTTAATGATTTCTTAACTTCATGTAAATATCGCATCTTTCTACATGACTGATAAGCCAATACTGCAAATTAATGGTCTAAAAACATTCTTTCACACAGATGAAGGGATTGTTAAGGCTGTAAATAACATTGATCTACATATAAACGCGGGAGAGACCCTTGGTGTTGTGGGAGAATCTGGTTCAGGAAAATCAGTCACTTCGCTATCCGTAATGGGTCTTTTACCTAAAAAAACTGCGTCAATAGAGGCAGGAGAAATCTTGTACAAGGATGGAAAAACATATGTAGATTTGACAAAATTGGATGAAAAGGCGTACACGAGCTATCGAGGTAAGCATATTTCCATGATTTTTCAAGAGCCGATGACTAGTTTAAATCCCTCCATGCGATGTGGCCAACAAGTAGATGAAGCAATTCTTCTACACCGAACAAATAATTCTAAGGAGGCAAAAGAGATTAGCCTACAGTTATTTGACAGGGTAAAACTTCCTGAACCTGCACGTGTCTATGATGCCTATCCACATGAGCTTTCTGGAGGTCAGATTCAAAGAGTTATGATTGCCATGGCTGTTTCATGTCGTCCAAGCATATTGATTGCAGATGAACCGACAACAGCACTTGATGTAACTGTGCAAAAAGAAGTGATTCACTTATTGAAAGATATACAGGAGGAATTTGGTATGGCGATATTGTTTATTTCACATGATTTAGGAGTTATCTCTGAAATTGCAAATCGTGTTGTTGTTATGCAGCAAGGGAAGGTCGTGGAAACCGGAGATGTCAATACGATTTTTAAAAACGCCAGCCATCCTTATACCAGAGGGCTTATCGCTTGTAGACCACCTATTGATTTCAAAATGAGCAAATTGCCAACGGTTGATGATTTCCTTAATGACAAAGATTTAGATTTTGCATCGTTTAGTACAAAGCATAAAATAGTTGGACAATCTTATTCAGATAGAGAAACCGTGTTAAAAGTGGAAAACCTGTCAACCTGGTATCCTAAAGAGAGAAGCTTTTTTGGTAAACCTAAATCCTACGTAAAAGCTCTAAATGATGTAAGTTTTGAAGTCAAAAAAGGGGAGTGCCTAGGTTTAGTAGGAGAGAGTGGTTCTGGCAAATCTACATTGAGCAAGACCATCATGCGTTTAGAGCAAGCGCGCAGTGGCTTGGTATATTATAAAGGGGAGAACATCCTTGATTATGACAAAAAGACACTTAGAAAATTAAGGAAATCGCTGCAAATCATTTTCCAAGATCCCTATTCGAGCTTAAACCCGAGATTGACGGTAGGGTATGCGATCGCTGAACCTATGCTAGTGCACAAGCTCGTAGGTAATAAAAAAGAAGCAAAACGAAAAACCCAAGAACTCTTGGAAACGGTAGGATTAGAGGCGAAACATTATGATAGGTATCCACATGAATTCTCAGGAGGCCAAAGACAACGGGTGGTTATAGCTCGAGCGCTTGCCCTAGAGCCGGAATTCTTAATCTGCGATGAATGCGTATCTGCTTTAGATGTCTCTGTACAAGCCCAAATTATTAACTTGCTGATGGAATTAAGAGACAAACTTAGCCTATCTTATATATTTATATCCCATGATTTAGCAGTTGTACAATTTATCTCAGACCGTATTATGGTCATGAAAGACGGCTATATTGTTGAGACGGGGACTTCTAAAAGTATTATAAACTCACCACAAACGGAATATACCAAGAAACTGCTATCTTCTATACCAGGGAAAAATTTAGTTCTCAAATAAATTTAATTAACAAAAGTGTAACTATTCTCTTCTGGCTTGCGTTATTACAATATAACATCTTATTGGGCTTAAACTTACTTGTAATGCAAGACAAACTCATCCGTAAATTCATTTTCCTTATTGGCGCTTCCAGCCTAATTTGTTTCATTTATCTTCAAATAAATCTACATACTACAGAATTACCTGTGTTAGGGGAAAAACCTATGTGCGAAATGGCAAGTGTGTCTCCAGAGGTTGATTTACTCAAGTTTTGCTTAGAAAAGCTTAAATATATGATTACTGCAAATTTTGCATAGCATCGATTGCCTCGGATTTGAACGAATACCCATTTAATAATTCACTGATAGAGAGCTTCTTCTTACCTTCTTGTTGTATTTCATGCACATGGATATACCCGTTATTCGTGCTTACACATAAATATGATTTATTATCAGTAAATATGTTTCCAGATTTACGAGGAACGCCATCCGTATAAGGTCTGGATTTGAATATCTTATGAACTTTTCCATCAATGCTACACCATGCAGTTGGGAATGGATCTAAACCTCTTATTTTATTATAAACGACATGGGTTGGCTTATTAAAATCCAATTGGCAGTTTGCTCTATTGAGTTTAGGGGCTTTCGTCACTTGTTCATCTGGTTGCGGGCGCAATCTCAAATTACCTGACTCTATCATGCGAACAGATTCTATAACTACCTGAGCACCAAGTGTTTTTAGCTTAGAATAAACAGAGCCTAGGGTATCGTACCCTTTTATCGGGGTTCTACGTTGCAATAGCATATCTCCAGTATCAATAGCGTGTTTTAATTTGAATGAGGTAACCCCGGTTTCTCTCTCACCATTGATTACTGCCCAATGGATAGGAGCAGCGCCTCTGTATTTTGGTAACAAAGAGCCATGAAGATTGAAGGTACCCATTGGTGGCATATCCCAAACAACTTCAGGGAGCATCCTAAAAGCCACAATTACCTGTAAATCAGCGTTTAAAGATTTGAGTTCATCAAGGAACTTTCTATTCTTTAAATTAGTTGGTTGAAGTATGTTAAGATTGTTTTCTAAGGCATATTTTTTAACATCTGACATAATAAGCTGTTTTCTTCCACGTCCACCGTATTTATCGGGTGCAGTGACGACTCCAACTATTTCATACTTGTTCTCAACGAGCATTTTTAATGAGGAAACGGCGAAATCAGGTGTACCTAAAAAGATAATTTTCAGTCTCATATATATGAGGAGATTTATTAATCTATTATTGTTTTAAAAACGAATTATATATTTTTGTATTCCAAAGTTAAGATTATGAGAAACTTATTCGCTGCTATCCTTACATGCTTTCTTTCATTAAGCTTACAAGCCCAAACACTAACTATAGACGGGTATGCGTATGAATCAGGTAATCGGGGCTATCTCAATGCTACCCAGATTGTGATTTTTGATGAAGATAAGGAGACAGTATTGTGCGAAACCCTTTCTGATTTGAACGGCCATTTTGAATGTGAAGTCCCAGTAGGAAAGAAATATATATTGACGGCCTATAAAGAGATGTTTGAAGATAAAGAGTTAGAGGTTTCTAATAGTAAAATGATAAAATCTGGTAAGCTATTTGTAAAACTAGAGATGCAACGTGCACCCGGTTATATTTTTGAGATAACATTAGCGGAAGCAAGAGAAAATGATTCAATCGTTGTTGATGCTATCAAAGGAGCGGATATTGAAGTATACAATAACACGACAAAAAAAATGGAGCTGACATTGGAAGAACATGCAGCGCCAAACTTTAGAGCTAATCTGATAAAAGGAAATCACTATACGGTTTTAATTCGAAAGGAAGGATTTTTCACAAAGAGAATGGAGGCGTTCGTTGACATAGAAGGGTGTATTCTCTGTTTTGATGGAATTGGAGATGTGCGTCCAGGTGTTACCGATAACCTGACAGAAGGAAATGCCAATGGTGTTCTTTTGGCAAATGTGGAAATGGAGCCAGTCTATCTAGGTAGGGAGATGGAATTTCGGAATATCTTGTATGAGTATACAAAAGCTGACCTAACAAGTGATGCGAAAAAGGCCTTAGATAATCTCATTGTGTTGATTCGTGACAATCCAAATCTTACCATAGAGTTGGGGAGTCATACAGACTCTAGAGGTAGACAGGAGGCAAACATGGATTTATCTATCAAAAGAGCGAAATCTGCTGTAAACTATATACTAGAGAATAGCGATATTCCACCTTCATCTATTATCTCACGCGGATATGGAGAGACGGAACTACTCAATAAATGTACCTCATTTGTAGAATGTACAGAAGCCCAGCATGCACTTAATAGAAGAACGGAGATGAAGATCTTAGGAATTAACCCGAGTGTAAAGGTACCATCTCTGGCAGAAGAGAAAAGGAAGGAAAAAGAAGCTGAGTTAATAGAGCAGTTATTGAATCAAGAGCAAGTGAGAATCCCTGATGTAGATGAGATCGTCGAAGAAGAGGAGGAGGAGATGAAAGAAAAAGAAGATGATGCACGATTTGTAGGTACAGTTGGGGGAAATGCATTAAAGGATAAACTTGAAAAAAATAAAAGTGGAGTAAAAGATGCAATTGAAGAAGAGGTAGAGCAAGAAGAAATGTTAGAGAAGGAAGAAATGATGGATGTAAGACCAAGAAAAGTTATGCCAAGAAAGCCACTCATAAAGAAAGGAGGCATATTAAACCAAGAGTCTAGAATAGTGATTCACCAAGATAAAGAATCAATATCTAAGGATAACTTATTTGCTGATAAGCACGAAGATTTGCAGTTATATAAAATGAAAACAGGCGACTACTTGTACACAATTGGAAGTTTTGAAAACGAAAGAGATGCAGTGAAATACCTGATGGGTTCAGTTAAAAAGGAATATCCAAAAGCTTATATAGTAAACTTCGTAAAAGGGAAACTGGAAAGCGAATTATAGAATATATTTTTGTATTAATGGTTTCTTTTTGCTTAAAGGAATACTTACATGCAAAAAAGAGATGCCAGCTGGACTTGCATTAGGAGCAAGTTTAATGCTAAGGTCATCATCAATGTCAAAATCTAAGAGATGTGCGTCGACAAAAGCTTCCGTAATGGCTAGGACATGAATGATGCCAAAACCTATCCACAAGTAATCCTTTTGTTTACGTATAAAATCTCGTGTAGGCTTTATAAGGTTTGGATCAGTTACACCCTGATAGTCAGTAATGGTCTCATTGAGCAAGCCTAAGTAGGCACCATTTAATTCATTCCAATATCTTGTTCTATCAATGGCAAAAAATAGGATAGTGCCTTCAGCTGCTAGCACAATCGGGACTTTCCAATATCGTTTGTTGTAGAACTGTCCTGCGGAAGGAAATAATAAGCCTGCTAATGCTGCTTTCCCTGGCTTCCCCTTGAATACCGAAAAAAGTCCAAATCTACTTTCTTTATTTGCTTCGTATATCGAGTCGCTAAAAATCCCTGACGTATCAATTTCAGTTTGTCCAAAACAAAAGCTTACAGAGCAGATAAAATAAATAAATATGAGATATTGCTTTAGTCGCATTTGTATCTAAACGAATTAAATTCGAAAATGTTAGAAATAACCTAGATTTTCTAAAATCGCATTGAACTCGTCGTCATTTTTAAATTGAATCTTGAATTTACCTTTGCCATTGGCTGATCTATCAATAACAACTTTAGACCCCATGTGTGCACTCAGTTCATCTTGAATTTTTAGAATCTGCGCATCCACATGTGTAGTTGATTTTTTTGGAGAGCTAGATTTTTTTGTAGGGTTATAAGAACGTATAAGTTCTTCTGCTTTCCTGACGGATAATTCTTTATTGACAATGTCTTTGAAGACAGCCATTTGTATTTCAATTTTGTCAATCCCGGCAATCGCTCTTGCATGTCCCATAGATATGCTGTTGTTCTTAAGAGCATTTTGAATGCTCAAAGGGAGTTTTAACAAGCGTACATAGTTTGTGATAGTACTTCTTTCTTTCCCTATTCGCTCGGATAGATCCTTATGCGTAATGTCAAACTCTTCAAGAAGGCGACTATAACTAATTGCAATTTCCACAGGGTTAAGATCACTTCTTTGGATGTTTTCAACTAACGCCATTTCAAGCAATGTCTGATCATCAGCGAATCTCACATAGACAGGCACATGTGTAAGTCCAGCTTTTTTAGAAGCTCTATATCGACGTTCACCAGATATAATTTCAAATACCTCATCTGTACGTTTTCTAACAGTGATAGGTTGAATTAATCCATAGGTTTCAATGGATTGCACTAATTCGTCTAATTCTTTTTCGTCAAAATTCTTTCTTGGTTGGTCTTTATTTGCTATTATTTGTTCAATAGGAAGTTCAACAACAGATATACTTGATTCCGTTACGATTTTTTTCTTTTGTTTTTTAGAAACAGGCTTTTCATTATTATCGATGCCTTTAAGCAATGCTCTAAGTCCTTTACCCAGATCTTTTTTTTGTTTGCTCATAGTTATTTCTTTACGGTGGTTTTGGCTTTAAGATTTTTCTTACTGAGATGCTCAATTTTATCCCCGTTCATTTGTAAAAATTCGTAGGCTAAATTTAAAAAGTTAGTAGCACCTTTACTTGAGATATCGTACAATAAAATAGGTTGCCCAGTACTTGGCGCTTCTCCAATCTTAGAATTTCTGTGTATGATAGTTTCAAAAATAGGGTCCGTTAGAATTTCTTTGATAGTTTCAACTACCATATTAGCCATTCGCAGCCTCTTGTCATACATCGAAAGAATTATGCCTTCCACCTTCAGCCCAGGGTTCAATTCTGATTGTACTAAAGAGATAGTATTTTTTAATTTACCTAAACCCTCTAAAGAGTAGACTTCACACTGAGCTGGTACAATAACTGAGTCTGCTGCGGTAAGTGCATTTAAAGTCAATATTCCTAGAGAGGGTAGACAATCAATAAAGATATAGTCATATTTGTCGCGTACTTGATCAATAATCTTTTTTAGAGCAAACTCACGATTCTCTCTTGTTACCAATTCTATTTCTGCACCCACAAGTTCCACTGTAGAAGGAATGAGGTCAAGATTGGTTGATACTTCAGAGATTATAACTTCTTGAACGGTTTTTTGTCCGACCATAATATCATATAACTCCCCATTAATATCACCTTCTTTATGGCCTAGGCCTGATGAAGCATTCCCTTGCGGATCTGCATCAATAATTAAGACTTGTTTGTTAAGGAGTCCTAAAGCAGCAGAAAGATTCACCGCTGTTGTAGTTTTGCCTACACCTCCTTTTTGATTTGCTATCGCTACTACTTTACCCATTAAAATGTTCGCTCTTCTGAAATGTTCATAAAAATAATTTCCTTTCCATTCGCTTCAAACGCCTTTATCACTTTTTCTTTATCTATTGTTATCCATCCAAAAGTGTCATAATGACAAGCAACAATTTTATCACAAGCAATAAATTCTGATGCAAGAATAGCATCCTGATAACCCATCGTGAAATTATCACCGATACACAGTATTGCAAAATCAAGTGAAGGACTGGTTTTAGGGATAAGTTGCATATCCATGGTCAGTGCTGTATCTCCTGAGAAGTAAAAACAGCCTTCTTTATTTGAAATAACAAAACCAACTGGATTTCCCGCATACGAGCCATCCGGAAATGAACTAGAATGAACGGCATTGACGAGTTTTATATTACCAAAGTCAAAGTCCCAGCTCCCCCCAAGGTTCATAGGATGTCCTTCTAGGCCTTTTTCTTTAAACCACATAACAATGTCATAGTTGGAGATGATCTTCGCTCCAGTGGCTTTGCATATGGTTTCAGCATCAGCAATATGGTCTTGATGGCCGTGAGAAAGAAGGATGTAGTCAGCTTTTATGCTAGAAATGTCTATATGACTTGCTTTCTCATTAGGTGTTATAAAAGGGTCTATGACCAAAATATTACCTTTTGTATGTATTTGAAAACAAGAATGTCCAAGATATTTAACCTTCATAGCTATTTTAGTCGTAAAAATAGCTAATTACATTTAAAAAGGATTTAATATAACTAGATCAAATAAAAAGACCGCTGGCAGAATAAACTACCAACGGCTTCCAACAATCACACAATAAATCTTTATTCCTTATTCAGGATAATTTTCTTCGTAGTCAGCTCTTTCGTGTCTGAATCTATTAGACGTATAAAATATACACCATTTTGAAGTTCAGAAATTGAGATTTCTTCTTTTCTTGAAGAATTCGTTTTAAATACCTTTACTAATTTTCCAGCTGTATTATATATTTCTGCATCTACACTATATGCCTTATTAGAACTGATGTTTATACTTCCAAGTGAAGGATTCGGATAAACTCTATAGTCGGCTGAACTTATAGCACCAAGTTCTATTGCAGTTTTTTCAGACCGAGTTTCTATCTGATCCTCACCGTTAAATAATGTACCGCCTGTGATACTGAGGCAATAATCTTCTATCTCTCCACTGCCTTCGCTATCACATGCTGAATTGGCATAACTTCCTAAATGCATAACTAAACGCAACGTGACGTCACCATTCCAAATGTTGTATGGAAGTGATAGAGTTCCTGCTATGTTCCCCAAAGCAGCTCCATATGCAACAAACTCTCCAGTGTCTGTAAAGTCTCCATCCATATTGTAATCAATATAGATATGCCAGAATGCATTGAGATTTCCTAAAGAGTATTCAGGAGATAATCTCAAATCATAGGATCCACCAGCTTCTACAGGAATACACGTACTTGTAAAGTCACCGTATCCACCATTGTTTCCAGATACATTCGTGTAAGAACCAATCATAACTTCTTCTATCCAACCTTGCTGGGAAGTAAGCCCAAGTGGGTCACATACTGTTTCTTCTACTGTCACATTAAATGAACATGTTGCTACATTTCCACAGCAATCATTCCCAACATAAGAAACAGTTGTTGTTCCATTCGGGAAATAGGAACCGTTTGCTGGTCCTGCAGTTTGTGTGATACCATTACAAGTCGGGATTTCCATAATATATTCCAAAGGCTTATAGTAATATTGATCATTCCATTGGCCATTACTTAATAACTCAACATAATCTTGATTGTTGTTAAAGTTATTTGGCTGACCAGGATACCAATTTGTATATGTTAAAGGTTCGCCACAAGTCCATGTGAATTGTCCTTCGTCCCATGCATCATTTAGTCCAATGTATGCCGCAGGCACTTGTAAGAGACTCGCGAGATAAGCATTCTCTGACGGATTGCTTATACACGCTAGATAACCACCATTTGCCTCACAAACATCTTGTGCAGATTCCCAAACGTCTGGCTGTAATGAACAATAATAACTCGAGCCATTATAGCTACCCATGTAAATAAATCCAGGAATATAAGATCCTCCACCATTCGAATTGCAGCAGCTATTAAGCTCTGGATTCTGCCAAGAAACACTCATGCCAGAACCACCCATATCATTTGAAACAGTGATATCACTTGGACACCAAAGCTCAACTGTAGATTGTACGGTAATGTTAAAACTACAAGTTGCGCTATTTCCACATGCATCCGTTGCATAGTAGCCAATTGTATGTGTTCCTTGTGGAAGTGTACCGTTCAAGTTAGGACCTGAAGTTTGAGTAACTGTAAGACAAGGGAGCTCAAGTATGAATTCTAATTTCTTAGACGCATACTGATCATTCCATTGCCCGTTATTTAACATCTCTACATAGTCTTGTTGCTCTAGGTAATCGTTTGGTTGCCCTGGATACCAATTAGTATATCCGAGGGATTCCCCGCTACTCCATGTAAAGTTTCCTTCTTGACTTACATCATTTAAACCTATATAAGCAGATTGCAGTGTCAAAATATTCGCTAAGAACGAATTCTCTTCGGCACTTCCTACGGACGCTAGGTAACCTCCTTTAGATGCGCAAATGTTACTTGCAGTTTCCCAAGTAGCTGGACTAGTAGAACAATAATAACTAGATCCATTGTAGCTTCCCATGTATATAAATCCTGGTATATGTCCTACGTTATCGCATGAAGGACAATCAGACCAGTACGTAGGCTCTAACGGAAGATCATTGATATAGTCGTCACATCCAATTGTAATATCAGGAGGACATGTAATTTCTAATGTTCCGCTTGATTCTACAACAACACTAAACCAACATGAACTTGAATTTCCACAATTATCATACGCTGTATAAATAACTTCTGTCGTCCCAACTGGGAAACTTGCACCTGAACTGTAGTTCGAAGTAACATGATCAATCCCGCAATTATCGGTTGGGAATGGATCTAGCCAAGTTGCAGTATTTCCAGAGCTCACCCAAATGTCATCAGGACAATCCCAAAATACTGGAGCAGAGTTATCTTTTAATTCTATTATTTGATCGCATGAGGAACTCAGGTTCTCGTCTGAAGGATTCGTAGCTGTCCACGTTCTCTTTAATTTCTTCTGACCAAAGCAAGGTCCTGATGTTAAAATCGCATCTGAAAAGGTAATGATGGGTTCACCACAAGATGGATCTCCACTTGCAGTCGCATAACCCATATTACTTGGGCCTGTTACTGTACCTGGACATGCAATAATGTTTTGCGGGCAGCTTATTACTGGCGGTGCAGTGCAACAGTTATCCGAAACATTAACCACAAATGAACATGATGATTCATTTCCGCAAGCGTCAATAGCAGTATAGGTTACCGTTGTAGGTCCAGATGGAAACATATCTCCACTATTGTGGCTAGAAGTAACGCTTACTAACTCACAATTATCAGTCACTACTGGGTCTGTCCACTCAGCAGGCATTTCACATTCACCAGCTTGGCTAATAAATATATCAGAAGGACAATTAGAGAAATTTGGTCCAAGCACATCTCGCACATTTATGATTTGATCACAAGTGGAAACGAGGTCAGAGTTTTCTGAATCTGTCGCTGTCCAAACTCTTTTTATTTTAATCTCACCGTCACATGGACCTGTAGAGAGTATCGTATCTTCAAAGCTCACGATTGGTTCGCCGCAACTTCCAGAGCTTGATACTGCAGTTGCTGTACCTGTATCTGTGGTCATGTCACCACCTGTGAAATCACAGTCTGATGAAAGTAAGCTACATCCAATTGGCTCATATGCGTCACCATTAGCATCGACAAAGCCAGTCACTTCTCCAGTCGCACAATCTTCTTGCGCAAAGAACAAATTACTAACAGGAGAGTCAAGTAAGTAACTATCTAGATCATTACAACCGAATGCACTTATGTCTTCTAGAAGTTGATTAGCACCAGTCGATAGATTCATAGTGAAAAGACCATCATCACTGCAATAGTAAGCGATTTCTTCACAATCTTCAATAGCCAATCCTTGGCCAATTCCTGCCAAAGGCGCTACCGTTTCTAATATGTTTCCATTTATATCGAAGCGTATTAATTCAAAAGTACCACTTATCCAAATTTGGTTCATACCTAGGAATATAATATCTCTAGCTAGAGATATTCCAGCGTCAAATAGGAAGGTAGCTGCTCCAGTTGCAATATCAATCTCAAAAACTTTATTGTTATTAGATACTGCATATACATATCCAAGTGGGGTAATGTCTATGCCTATAATTGTAGCTCCCGCATTTGTGGCACCAATTAAAGTAGTCGTTTCTGCTGCAAAATCTCCAACGTAAAAATTCCCATTTGTGCCTACAAAATAGAACTCGTCTTTATTAAGGGGGTTTACACCTATGTTATATGTATTTGGTAATGTTGGAAAAACCTTAGATACCATTGCACCTGTTGCAATGTCATATTGGAAAATCGTTTTCGTGGATTGACTAATTCCAATAAGACCACTAATTATATTATCCTCATAACATGTACCACAAGACTCAGAGATATACTCAGAAGGGCATAAGTCAAAATTCGGAGGACATACCAATACGGGCGGCTCTGTACAACATTCTCCAGTTACAGTCACATTGAAAAAACAACTATGGTCATTACCGCATGCATCAATTGCTATATAAGTAACTTTAGTTGTACCAAGGGGAAAGACATCCCCACTTGAGTAGTCAGAAGTAAATGATACAATTTCACAATTATCGGCTGGAACAGGTTCTTCCCAGGTTGCAATGGCATCACAATTTTCACTTAGGTCAATTGTAATATGCTCTGGACATTCCCAAATACTTGGATCTTCCACGTCTTCTAGCGCTATGATCTGAGTACATTCAGCGAATAACCAAGGGTTAGAATTGTTTGGGTATTCAGCAAACCAAATTCGTTTAATAAGAGTTTGTCCAGTACAAGGTCCCTCAGACATTATCAAATCAGTGTATGTTACTACAGGATCTTCACAGTCTGCATCACCGGCTATCGCTGTTGCAAAACCAGTATTATCAGGACTTGTATTATCACCAGGGCATCCAATATAATTTGAAGGACAGGTAATTACTGGAGAGGTATTACACTCTACACAACCATCTTTTTCTACATTGGCTGATATTTGAGTAATAAAACCGAAAACAAAGAGTAGTGTGGTAAAAACAAGGCATTGTAGCTTTGCTTGACCTAAAGTTAGTTTATTCATTATTTATATTTGTGCATCAAAAAGTATAGGGAATATCGCCTACACGTGTGTGTTGTTGCAAAAAAATGAATAGATCAGCAAAAGTGAATTGAGTTGAAACGTTTTATCGGTTAGCGTAAAGATAGTTGAAAATGCGTCTTTTACAATAATTTATCTATGTTAAATATTTCTAAAAAATGTCGCAAGGGTGTCAGAGTGCTTGTAAAAGCAACTGATAATCAGTGTTTTATATATGTATTATTGTTATGTATTATTTCTCAATCTTGCAATATTGATTCAATAAATGGGCAATATAAAGTCTTACGGTATAACCAAGCGAATAATATTACCTCATTAGACCCAGCTTTTGCTAAGTCTCAGAATAATATGTGGGCTATTAATCAATTATATGATGGCTTAGTTAGTCTTAATGATTCATTAGAAATAATTCCTAGAATTGCAAAATCATGGGAATTCTCGGAGGATAGGAAGCAAATCACGTTCAATTTAAATAACACGTATAGCTTTCATGACGATATCTGCTTTGATGGAAAATCAAGATTGGTAACAGCAGATGATTTCGTTTATAGTTTTAATAGGATTATAGATAAGGAGACAAATTCGCCTGGATCATGGATTTTCAAGGGAACAGTAGCTGAAGATAATCCATTCGTTGCAAAAAATGATAGTACATTCATTATAAACTTCCAGAGACCTTTTCTTCCAATAATGGGCGTGTTGACCATGCAGTATTGTTCTGTAGTGGCGCAGGAAGCAGTAGAATTTTATGGGAATCAATTTAGAGCAAATCCAGTTGGAACGGGTCCTTATATATTTAAAATTTGGAAAGAAAACCAGGGACTATATCTACTGAAAAATCCAGATTACCCAAATAATCCTGGTGATATTGATGGGATTAAGGTGAGTTTTGTTCCTGACAAAAATATTGCGTACTACGAACTGTTGAATAATAACCTAGACTTGTTATCAGGAATAGAGTCTTCCTATGCAAGTGAACTATTAGATAAAGAAGGGAATCTTTTACCTAAGCATACGGATGTATTTACTCTTAATAACGCACCCTTTTTGAACACAGAATATATCGGTATCAACATGAATTTAGCGAATGCTTCGATTATGGGGAACAAGAACTTTCGAAAAGCACTCAACTTTGCGATTAATAAAAAGGAACTGTTAGCTGGATTGAAAAACAATATTGGAGAAGCGGCGAATTCTGGATTCGTGCCAAAAGGTCTCCCTTCTTTTAGTCCAACTAAGGTGAAGGGCTACAGCTTTAATCTTGATTCTGCTATGCACTATTTAAAAAAATCGAATTACTTAAACAAAAGTGAAGTCATTTCTGTGCATACAAATAATGAGTACATAGATGTCATTACGTACGTGGCTAAGAGTTGGGAAAATATCGGGATCCGAGTTAAAATAGAATTAATGGAACCATCTATCTTAAGGCAAGGGATGCGTAATGAATCTATTGCTCTTTTTCGTGCATCATGGATAGCAGATTACCCTGACCCAGAAAGTTTTCTCTGCATGTTTTATAGCAAGAACCCACCACCACCAAACTATACTAGGTTCCAAAACGCTGATTTTGATAGGCTGTATGAACTTGCCTTATCCGAAACTGACGAATCCAAGCGATACGAATTGTATTGGGCGATGGACAGAATCTTAGTAGAGGAAGCGCCTGTTATTTTTCTATACTATGATGAAACTGCCGTATTCCTTAGGAAACGAATAAAAGGATACAGATCAAATGCGCTCAATATGCTTGACGCGCGAGGAATAGATATAATCGATTAATGTAAATCTCCTATCTTAACTGCAGTAGTGTTTAAGTTGATAGTATTCCCAGGATTTGTAGTTAATGAAATACTAGGAGGATCAAATTGCCAAACATTATCGTTAGGGAAACCACTAAGTCCGAGAATCACCTTTCGCAATGCAACAACATCTATTCCAGAGATCTTATCATCTTGATTGACATCAGCTGCGATTAATTTATAATCTTCATCTAGTAATGTCAATCCTAAAATATGTCTTACCATTAATGTAATATCTATTGTAGAAACTCCATCAAATGGTTCTGATGTTTTTTCGAAATATAGGGTAGGCGTACTGAGGTTTGGATATGCTGCTAGTATTTCTTCAACTGTAAGATAGGTTGAGATGTTGATATTTGTAGCTGCATTTACATTTCCTGCGTTGCCAATTTTTGTTGTTACTCCTCCTTGACTTTGATTTGAAGCAGCATTGACTATATTAAGACTGAAAGCAGTTTGAGGTTGTTCCATGTCATCATCCATCCCGGTAGCACCAGTTTGTATAATAGCTTCTTCCATGGAAAATAAATTAGGTGCGCTAATCACGACTCCGTCTGGACCGATAACATAAAAAGATGGCGTTCCAAAGAATGGCCCAAAATCACCAGAAGTAAAAAGTGCTTGTGCGTCAAAACCACCACCATCTAAGCCTGCGCCTGGAAAAGTCAGTCCATGATTTTCTTTAAACATAGCCACGTCTGCATTACTATCCCAGTTTTTATCAGAAAACTCCATGAATTGTACATCGTATTGGCCTTCCCCCCAATCCTCATATTTCTCTTGAACTGATGGCGCAATAGCATTGCAAGGTGGGCAAGTCACAAAGAATATTTTGATAACAACAGTCGTTCCTTGATTGAGGTAGTCTTCATATAAGGTATGACTTACGCCGTCGGTGTCTGTAATAGTAAAATCTGGAGCTAATTGAGCGGATGCACTGAACGCGAGAGCTGTACACAGATACATCGTGTGGATGAAGTGTTTCATAATCAGATTAGTTTTAACTTTGCAAAGTTATCATTTTTAAATTTTTCAATCAACTACGATTTGAGCAATCCGTCTCCATTGGTACATCTTAAAGACCTGGGATCTATAGATTACCAGACAGCCTGGGATTATCAAACCGAAGTCCATCAAAAGATAAAAGAGTGCAAATTAAGTGCCATTCGTGCAAAAAAGCTCTATATAGCTGATCATACTATCCTGTTTTGTGAGCATAATCCTGTATACACACTTGGGAAAAGCGCTAAAATCGAGCATTTATTGGCAACAGAGGCCGAATTGGAAGAAAAAGGTGTTCAGTCCTTTAAAATCAATAGAGGAGGGGATATTACTTACCATGGTCCTGGTCAATTGACTGTTTACCCCATATTTGATTTAGATTTTTTCTTTCATGACGTACATAAATATGTTAGGTTTCTGGAGGAAGTTGTCATAAGAGTATTAGCAAAATTTGATTTGAAAGGGAAGCGTATAGAAGGATACACTGGAGTTTGGTTAGATGATGAGAAAGGGCAACGCAAAGTTTGTGCTATTGGAGTTCATCTAAGTCGCTGGGTCACCATGCACGGTCTAGCATTGAACGTAAATACAGAACTCGCATATTTTAATCAAATCATACCCTGCGGTATTCAGGATGATAATAAATCAGTGACATCTATCTCTAAAGAATTAAATAGGAAAATTGATATGTTGAATGTAAAAAAGTATGTTGCTGAATATTTTAAAGAGATTTTTACGATTGAGTATTCAAATAAAAAAAAGAG
>Ga0209828_1001115_pt1 | contig 24898 bp, 5 predicted proteins | sample MaitaG_FD_187429 | JGI IMG/M metagenome (GOLD analysis project Ga0209828, IMG submission 187429) | Marine algal microbial communities from Maine, USA - Maine_Asex2 metaG (SPAdes) (version 2) | ecosystem: Host-associated > Algae > Red algae > Unclassified | place: Maine, USA | collected 2015-01-05
TCACGCTCCATTTTTGTACAGCATAAACAGGGCAAGTAATTCGCCAACTCACCAACTCGCCAACTCGCTAATTGGAACCTTCAGACTCTGATTTTGGTACAGTATAACCAAGGCAAGTAATTCACTAATGCCAATTGTTTTCGTAAAGCAGCAGATGTCCGAAGGACAGATGTTTGCAATTAACTCACCAACTCACCAATTCACCAATTGAAACCTTCACGCTCCATTTTGGTACAGCATAAACAGGGCAAGTAATTCACCAACTCACTAATTCGCCAATTGGAACCTTCACGCTCTATTTTGGTACAGTATAACCAAGGCAAGTAATTCGCCAACTCTCTTAACCTTGGTCGTAAGAAATGATCACGTCAGCAGAAGTGGGGTGCGCCTGACAAGTAAGAATGTAGCCTTGCTCGATTTCTTCATCGCTCAACATTTCGCGATCATCCATGCTGCAACTTCCTTGTAAAACCTTTGCTCGGCAAGTGGCACATGCCGCTGCCATACAGGCGAATGGCGGATCAATGTCTGCATCAATGGCGGCATCCAAAATTGACTCGTTGGGAGTCACCTTTATGTCGTGTTCCTGCTGGTCGTAAATGACTTTTACCGTGGCGCTGCCGTCCGGATTTCCTGCTGCAGCAATCACCTCCTTTGACGTTTCTTTTTCGGGCACGACAAAGTACTCGCGTGAGATTTCTTCTTGTTGCACATATGCTGCAAGAAGATTGTTCTCAACATCTTGGATCATTCCCGTTGGACCGCAGATGAAGTAGCGATTCCGCTCTTCGTTTTTCTTATAGTCTTTTAGATAATGCATCACCTTTCCGCCATCAATGCGGCCACGGTCTCCTTTCCAATTATCGGAAGCTTGACTCAAGGTATGCCTTACGCGAAATCTGCCTTCGAATTGACGCTCGACTTCAGAGAGCTCGTTCAAAAAGATGATCGAATCTTCATTGTGGTTTCCATAAAGCAGACTCACCTTGCTTTTGGGCTCCACTTCCAAAACCGACTTAATGATCGACATCAATGGCGTGATACCGCTACCAGCACCAAATAAAATGTAATGGGTGGCAACATCTGGATTCATTTCCGGTACGAAAGCACCCATCGGTGGCATTACCTTGATCACCTGGCCGCTGGCCGCATTGTCGTTGAGGTAGTTGGAAACCAAACCACCTTCGATTCGCTTGACCGTCACTGCCAAGTTGGTATCGCTAACCGGCGAGCTACAAAATGAGTAGGATCTCCGAACTTTCTTGCCTTCAATCTCCAACTCCAATGTCAGATATTGACCGGGTTCGTAGTCAAAGGTCGACTGCAATTCCACCGGAACGTCGAAAAAGATAGTACTAGAGTCAGCTGTGTTTCGCTGAACATCAATTATTGTTAGTGGATAAGTCTGCACCGCCATTTTGCTCGTTTGCTGCAAAAGTAACACGATTGAGGGATTTTAAGGACAAGAAGACTGTCGAGGGAAAACAAGAAGATTGGTCAGACTTGTGACTCAAATAGGGGCTCTAGTTGCTCAATTATCCTTTGAATAGCACGGATGGCAGGTTAAAAAGGAAGTCGTGTTCTTTCTCAATGCATTAGCTTTATATAGCTCCTTAAAGCCCACTAAAGCCCACTTACCATGAAACGATTCACTTTTCCTCAGCTCTTTAGCGTTGTTTTTTCTTTTCTTCTGTTGAGTTTTTCCAGTATGGCCCAAGATTGTGCAAGTCATCTTTTGCATGAAACCAAGCTAGAATGCGATCAGCAATATGCCCAGAAAACAAAGTCCCTTGAGAAAGCATTGAAAAGTCAAGCTATTCTCGGTCATCGACACCCCGAACTTAAATCGCAAAACATCTTGGAGCCTTGCTCTGGTACAGAAGACTTGCTGGAGATTCCAGTGGTCGTTCATATTGTTCACGCCAACCAAGCCCTCGGGAGTAGCGAAAATCCTACCGATACGGAGGTGATGGCGGTTTTGAACGGAACCAATAGCCGCTTTAGAAATGCCTCGGGTGCTACTTTTGCTAACCCACTCTCAGGAGTAGACATGAACATTGAGTTGGTGTTGGCAAAGCGTGATCCCAATGGCAACGCTACCACGGGAATTGAGCGAATCAATAATTCCAGTACTGCACTGAATGTCTTCAATGTCAACAATACCCAAAATGCGCATTTTTGGCCAACCGATCGCTATTTAAATATTTACCTTGTAAAGGACATTTGTCTCAGTTGTCCCGGTTCTACCTACACTTCGGGCTACAGCAGTTTGGTTGGTTCACACGGCAATGACGACGATGGAATTGTGATTAAAGTGGATGATTTTTGGGTGGGTTTGTTGTGCCATGAAGTGGGTCATTATGGTAACTTGCGACATGTTTTTTTAGGCAATAGTTGTATCAATAACGATTGCTTAAGCGATGGTGATAGAGTTTGCGATACTCCTCCGAAAGACATTGCTGGATTGAATACTGGCCTGTGTGGTGCTCCAGGTAATTCTTGCAGCACTGATGACGATGACAGCAACTCATACAATCCTTATCGCCCTGTTTTTGCAGGTGGGATAGGTGATGTGAACGACATTCTTGAGAATTACATGGATTATACTGGAGGTTGTTGGGAGGCATTTACCGTGGGACAAAAGGAGCGTTGGAGAAATGCAATCAAGATTGCCCGCGGTTCTATTTTGGATTCTGATGCTACAATACCCGTTAGTTCGGTAGAGGCTGGAATTAGTTCTGTGATTTTTCCCACGGATCAGGTTTGTGGCAACAGTTTTCAACCAATTATCGAAATCAAAAATCAGGGAAATAATACGCTCACTTCAGCTCAAATCTCTATCAGTATTGATGGAGCCGCCAGTCAAAGTGCAGGTACTTGGACGGGCAGCCTGCCATCAGGAGCAACCGCGCAATACACTTTGCCCAACCAGCCGATCAGTAATTTTGGCACTATTGAGATGGAAGTCACCATCGACAACCCCAATGGAAATGGCGATGACGCCTACGATCTCAATGATGTCTTTTGTCAAGTGTTCGAACGCTCTGCGGGAATCACAGACTTTCCCTATTGTGAAGATCATGAGTCTGCCAGTGAGTGGATTATTCGAAACCCTGACAGCGACATCACTTTTGTCGTAGAAGCACAAACGGCTTGCGATGCTTCGGATAATAATCACCTGCGATTTCCATCATGGGGCAACGCAATTGATCCCACTCGGAAGGATGCGCTCTTGAGTAAGGCTATGGACTTTAGCAATTTTCAAGAAGTTTCATTCGAATTTGATGTGGCTTACGTTCAGTCTGCTGGGAATACCCATACGGTCTTAGACGTTTCGGTTTCTACCAATTGCGGTGGCAGTTATACCAGCGTTTACAACAAGACAGGTGTTGATCTTGCTTCTACTGGAGGTAGTTCGGCATTTGGTGCTTGGTCTCCAGCGAACTGTACGCAATGGAAGACAGAGCTGATCAATTTAGATTCGTATGCTGGTATGAATGAAGTGATTATTCAAATGGAGGTGAGTTCGGCCAACGTCAACGGAACCAGCACCTACTTTTTTGGACAAGATCTTTACTTGGACAATTTATGTGTGGAAGGTCGATTGAATTGTGCACCACCTAGACCAATTGTTACGGAGCCAACAGGTGCACTTTGTGGGGTTTTGCCAACTTTGCTCGCTAGTAGTCCAATTCCTTCTGGCTTTTCCAATTACTCTTATCAATGGTACCTCGATGGGGTGGCTCTTTCCAACTCCAATAGCCAAAGCATGACGGCTTCAGTGGTTGGCAACTTTCAAGTTCGACTCATTTCCCCCAATGGCAATTGTGATTCTCCTTTGTCGGCGATTTATGCAGTCGCTCCAGCAAATTCGATTTCTTCACCCAATTTCTGTGAGAGTTTTGAATCGGGCCTTCCTTCTGATTGGCGATTCGAATCTGGCTCGGCCGGAGCGGATTGGATGAACGGTTCGGTAAGTGGTTGCTCGAGCAATGGCGGTTCCGCGCTCATCCTTCGGCCTTCTAGCATCTTGTCTGGGCCAGCGCTTTTCCGCATTGAAAGTCCCGTGCTTGATTTGACCAATCGAAGCAATGCCGAACTCAATTTTGATATTTCTCACCGTAGACCTGCTTTTTGTAATTGGATCATGTCTATGGATATCTCAGTCAGTACGGATTGTGGCGGTAGCTGGAATTCGGTGTACTCTAAAAACGATCATTACCCGAGTGGGGCAGGGGTTTGTTTGCCGGTAGCGACAACTCCATCATCAAGCCCGTTGCATACCGAATTACAGGGAAGTACTTTCCCTTCTGGTATGGATCCCGCTTCTTGCAGTAATTGGAGAAATGATGTTGTGAATCTCTCATCTTACTCTGGTAAAACCATTCTGTTGCGTTTTGAAGTAGAACTTGCTAGCTCATTGGCAGAAGATCTCTTCATCGATAACATCTGCGTGAGCTCATCTTCTTGTTCCACCAACACCTTCTATGCCGATGTAGATGGTGATACTTTTGGTGATAGTAATTTCCCACTTTCTCTGTGCTCTGGAGCGGGTTTGGTCACTATTGGTCAAGACTGCAACGATGGCAATGCGGCCGTCAATCCCAATGCTACTGAGGTAGCCGACGGAGTAGACAATGATTGCGATAGCAGCATTGATGAAGGCTTTGGCAGTCGCTTATTTATGACCGCTTTGTTGGAAGGAAACTACCAAACGAGTAGCAACGAAATGACCACGACTTTAAACAGCAATGGCTTGTTGCCTCTTTCGCAGCCTTATTCTGTGTCACCATGGAATGTTGCGGGCGTTGCTTCACTTCCCAATCAAGCTGCCATCCCCAATGATGCAGTGGATTATGTTTTGGTAGAAGCTCGTCAAGGAACGCCTGCAAACTCGGGTGGCCCCAATACAAACATGGTCGAAAGGCAAGTCGGTTTCTTGTTGAAGAATGGTTCAATTGTTTCCTTGGATGGTAGCATGGGATTGAGTTTTACAACTCTAACCGCCGGTCAGAATTACTACTTTTTGTTGCGTCATCGAAACCATTTGGATGTGATGACGGCCAATCCGATTACCGCTTCTTCGAGTATGACGCACAACTTTACAAGCGGCTTCAGTGCCGCTTACGGGCCGGAGCAGGTCAAGGATTTAGGCAATGGTCGATTTGCGCTCCACGCAGGAGATTTTGTGCCAGATGCAAGCATTCAAAATACCGACTATGATGCCTGGTTTGTTGATCCATCCGTTCTTAATTCATATAAAATGCAAGATGGTAACTTAGATGGAGTGGTGCAAAACACCGATTACGACACCTGGTTTCTCAACAAAGCCAAACTGGGTCACAACGAAGTGAACTTACCTTAGAATTGCGGGAAGAGACAGATCTTTAATCGGATGCACCTATTTCAATATAAATCAACCGGATTAACCAACTGGATAATCCACATTACAATAATATGAAAGCATTAATAATAGTCTGGCTTCTGATACTGCTGATTGTTGTCAGCTACTACATGGAGTGGCTTGATGGCGGTCGGTTTATCGTTATGATAATACCCATCGGAGGGGCAGGAATTCTAGGTTTAATTTCAAAAAAGAGAGGATACATATAAAATAAATAATTCTAAAAAGTGGTTTTTTAACAGCAAGTGATCTGATCGCTTGCATTCTCATTCAGAGTAAGCACAACGTTAAAACCTACAGACAAACCTTCGTCAGCAGAGAGGATAGAAACGAGAAGGAAACGGCTATGATTGGACTGGCTCCAACGGACTCAAGCAAAAGCAACTACAATCTAAAAGGGAATATCCAAGCACGATCTTCGTGGCTGACGACTTCCTAGATCCTATTGAAGCAGAAGCACTTAAGAAGCAACTACTCCACCACGTAGGGCATGAAGAGCTAAACTATAAAACTACGAGCCCAACCGGCAAGGAACGACGCAGTGGCACAGAATTGGATCTGAAAAATTCCCAATGGTACTGCGATTGCGATAGGGCAAACAAATACCGTCCCGCTGGAACTGGGATGGTCTTGAAGTTGTGCATCTTCTTTTTCTGGCCATTTCTGTAAAAGGATGGAACGTTGGAGTGCATGAGCCCCGGAGTCCCAGTAGGGACGAAATAAGTCACCGGTAGACTATGACCCATCGAACCGTTGATGCAAAAGTTTGAGGATTGTAAGATGATCCGAAAACCATCCTGAGCTTCATTTCGTATATAAATGTGAGAGCGTGATGCCCACCTATTTATTTGTAATGTAAAGATAATCAGTCATTTGTGTTGATAGTCATTTCCTTGTTTGGCAGGCTAACGACAGCTTAGCGGGCTATCTTATGTTATCTTTAAGGTCGCTTAACTCGCTTCACCCTCCCTTGTACTGTTAAGCCCGATTAATCTGACAATTGACGGCTCAAAGACTACTTTCAATCGAATTATGACGAACTGAATTCGGTCTAAGCTGTTATAAAGCAAACCCATACTAGAGATGTACCTTAAACCTTTGCTCCCCATTTTACTGCTACTCATTTGTGCTCAAATTACCGCTCAAACCGCTGTAGAAGTAACGCGCTCTTATGTAAAAAGAGCGATCCAAAGTCAAAAACTACCTGCCAGCGATGCTGATCCTCTTCGGATTTCTGACGCTTATCAAAGTAAGAAGTCTGGTGTTTGGCATGTCTATTTCAAGCAAGAATTTGCTGGACGTGAGGTCGTGAACACACAGAGTGATATGCACTTTGCTCGCGACATGCAGGCCATTTCTTCTCATTTCAACCTTGTGGAGAATTTGGAAAGTAAAATCAATGCGACCAGTCCGTCCGTTTCTGAGGCGGAGAGTAAGAAGATAGCTGCACCCAGTGTTGATCCTTCTGAAATAGGAGCTAAAGAAGTGTACTATTACGATCAAAAAGAAGATGTAGTCAGATTGGCTTGGGATCTAAGTGTTGACCCAAAGGTTGGATCAGAGAGATATACGGTTTACATAGATGCTTCAACTGGGGCAGAACTCTATCGACACAGTTGGACAGTTTATTGCAAATTTGATGCAGCTGGAACGCATGTTTGCGCAGATGCTGAACACAAGGTCGGTCCACTGCGATCAAAGGCTGCTTTTGCTAGTCCAAATCCAGCGCCGAGTCCGCTTGCTGCACCGATAGCCAATTCGTACTTCGTTTTTCCTACCCCGACCGAGAGCCCATCACATGGTGCTCAAACTTCCATGTCGGCACCTTGGAATTCTGCCCCGAATGCCAGCCCAGTGGGATGGCACAGCGATGGCAGCAATAGCTATACTACCACTCGTGGTAACAACTGTCTTGCGGTAGAAGATCGAGATGGAAATGATACTGGAGGATTTTCACCAACAAGTGCTTCTCTCGATTTCGTGTTTCCTTTTGATCCTTCTCAAAATCCTGTTTCATATCAAGACTTGGCTGTTACCAATGTTTTTTATTGGAGTAACATCATGCATGATATCTGGTACCAATATGGTTTCGATGAGCCTTCTGGAAACTTTCAAGCAAACAACTTTGGCAATGGCGGATCACAAGGTGATTACGTTCGAGCTGATGCGCAAGATGGCGCCGATAATGGAGTCTCTGGTAATGCGACTTTCTCAGTAGGTGGCGACGGATCACTGCCTCGTATGTCGATGTTCGAATGGAATGTATCCGGTGGAAATGGTTTGCAAGTCAATAGCCCAAGCTCAGTGGCTGGATCGTACAATTCAGCAGGCTCGACTTTCGGAGCAGCGGTTCCTGCAGGAGGGCTAACTGGTAATTTAGTACTGGTCAACGATGGTTCAGCAAATCCGACCTTAGGTTGTAATGCCATCGTAAACGCCGCTGCCGTCAATGGAAACATTGCTTTGATCGACCGTGGTACCTGTACTTTCGTTGCTAAAGTTGAAAATGCTCAGGCTGCAGGAGCAACCGCTTGTGTGATTTGTAACAATGTCGCAGGTGCTCCTACCACCATGAACGGTACTGTTACTACTCCCATAAATATTCCTGCTATCATGATCTCGCAAGCCGATTGCAATCTATTGAAAGCAGCTGGTACTGTAAATTCCACTTTAGTCGCTACGGCCAATCTGAGAGATTCGGATTTGGACAATGGTATTATCGCCCACGAATATGGACACGGTATTTCTATTCGATTGACCGGTGGTCCTTCTCAAGGTGGTTGCCTTGGTGTAGAGGAGCAGATGGGGGAAGGTTGGAGTGATTGGATCGGAATGGTGATGACCATTGAGCCCGGTGATGTGGGTCCTGATCGACGTGGAGTTGGAACGTATGTACAAGGACAAGCGACCACCGGAAACGGAATTCGCCCTGCACCTTACTCCACAGATTTCACCATCAACAATTACACTTACGGAAACTTATGTGATGGAAACATTACGGTTCCTCACGGGGTAGGTTTTATTTGGTCAACCATGCTTTGGGATATGACTTGGGCACTCATCGATCAATACGGTTGGGATCCTGATCTCTACAATGGAACGGGTGGTAATAATATCGCCATGGATTTGGTCATTGAAGGTATGAAATTACAGCCTTGTAGTCCGGGTTATGTCGATGGGCGTGATGCGATACTTTTGGCTGATCAGCAACTTTTTGGTGGAGCCAACCAGTGTTTGATATGGCAAGCCTTTGCTACCAGAGGTTTGGGTTTCAGCGCCGATCAAGGCAGCAGCAATGATCGTTGTGATGGTACGGAGGCTTTTGATTTGTCGCCTACCTGTAACGATGTTGTTTTGGTAAGCAAGTCAATTGATTTGGCTGAAGTCAACACTGGCGATATTCTAACCTACACACTAACCGCAACCAATTACACCTCTATTACGCAAACCAATTTGGTCTTTACCGATGTTTTGCCAGCAGGTGTTTCTTATGTGAATGGATCATCAAGCTGCGGTGGATCTGCTACTGGTGGTGTTTTTACAACGGCGGGTCAATCCATCAATGCATCCCAAACGGTGAGCTGTTCTTTTCAAGCCGTTTACAATAGTAACAATGTTTCCAATGTGGTCTTTTTCGACGATGTGGAAGCTGGAACTACAAACTGGATTTCTAGCGATGCTTTCAATACCTACAATTGGGCCGGTTCAACCGCAAACCCAAGAAGTGGAGCAAACGCATGGTTTGCCAGCAATCCAGCTGCGCAATCCGATCAAATTCTAACTTTGGTAAATGCCGTGTCTTTAACAGGTACAAAACCACAGCTTAGATTTTGGCACAATTACAACACAGAAAATGCTTGGGACGGTGGTGTAGTCGAAATTTCTGCCAACGGTGGAGCTTGGACCGATCTCGGTTCGGCAATGATCACCAATGGTTACAATTCAACCATTTCAGTCAACCCAGATAGCAACATTTCAGGTCAAGCTGCCTTCACAGGAAACAATGGTGCTTATCAAGAAACCGTTATCGATCTCGCTGCTTACAACAACCAATCTGTCAAGGTTCGATTCCGAATGGTTACGGATTCTTTTGTTGGAGGAATAGGTTGGTATGTTGATGACATTATGTTCGTTGATGCAGTCGAAGTGGACAATGAAGTTTGCATCAGTACAAATCAAGGACAAAATGATTGTGACAATGTGAGCCGTTTAGCGATGCCGAATGGATCTTGTAATGCAATGATTGACATCATTAGCAATTGTGATGGAGCGAATGCTGTTTTAGATGGAAGTGCTTCAACAGGTATTGCGCTGAGTTATGCTTGGTCAACGACCAATGGTAATATTATTTCTGGTGCCAATACGGCTATGGCTGATATTGATCAGAATGGATTGTACACACTCACAGTGAGCGGAACCGATGGTTGTGTTTCAACACTCACCTTGGATGTTGATGTGGATCCTTATCAATTGAATTTTCAAGGCAATTTACCTTACGGTGAAGATGTCAATGATATTTGGGGTTGGGAAGATGCTACCGGAAAAGAATTTGCTTTAGTGGGAACAAGAACGGGATTGTCGATTGTTGACATCTCGGCACCGACAAATCCAACGGAAGTAGTTTTCGTTCCTGGTACTGCTAGTAGTACTTGGAGAGATATTAAAACATGGGGCAATTACGCTTACGTGGTACACGATAATTTCAGTGGTGTTTCAGATGGTTTGATGATCATCGATATGACGACCATTTACGACCCAAGCCCTACAGTAGTGAAGCGTTTTCCGAATAGCCTCGTTCGAGCACACAATATTTACATTGATGAATTTGGATTTGCTTACCTCTGGGGAAGTAACCTAGGTACTTTGATTCTCGATCTCAATGTAACACCAGACAATCCTACGGTTGCTGGAATTTACAGCGACTTCTATGTGCACGATGGAATGGTGAGAAACAACATCGCTTACACTGGCCACATTAATAACGGGCATTTTGGTTTGGTTGATATGAGTAATAAATCAAACCCAGTTCAATTAATTACGCCAGTTACAACACCTGGAAACTTTACGCATGCGACTTGGATTTCGGATGATGGAAATACCTTGTTTACGCTTGATGAAGTTTCAGGAACTTGGTTAACTGCCTATGATGTTTCGCCAGCTGCAATTGCGGCAAACAACGTTCAAGAGATTGGAAGAATTCAAACCCCATATGGAACTAATGTGATCCCGCACAATGTGTTTATCGATGGTTGCTTTGCGATCGTATCCTACTACACACAAGGGGTGCATGTCTTCGATGTACAAGATCCAACCAATATGATCGATGTTGGCAATTACGACACCAGCCCGTTTAGTGGAAATGGCTTCGGTGGCAATTGGGGTTCTTACCCTTATTTTGACAGCGGTAGAATGGTGGCAAGTGATGGCGATCAAGGACTATTTGTTTTTCATCCTTCTTACGAAAAAGCGGCTCGATTGGAAGGAGACATCACAGATGCAGTGACTGGAAATCCAATCAATGGAGCAACCGTTGATGTACTCTGCTACACCAATGAGGAAACAACGAGTGCCTTTAATGGATTTTACGCAACAGGAATTCCTTACTGCCAAACGTGCTCAGTAGAGTACTGTGCAACAGGTTACCAATGTCAAACGATTCCGGTTACATTTTTAGACGGTCAAACAATTGTGCTTGATGTGCAATTGGTGCCGATTGGTTGTACTTCTGAAGTTTTTGATGCCGGAGCGCTGGTCAATCCAAATGGATTTGGTATTCCTGCCAATATTTGTGCAGGTGATGATTTACCAGCTTATTCTGTTTTCTACAATGGAACAAGCAATGTGGATCCAGGAAATCAAGACGATTACTTATTCATCCTTTCTGACAACAGTGCACCCTTCAATATAATTGCGACTAGCTCTACCGGTGATTTTAATACTACTGGTTTGGCCGCTGGCACTTACAGTGTTTGGGGACTCTCTTACAGTATTGGCAATACACCTTCATCGGTGGCAGCATTTGTAGCGGGCTTAAGTCCGCAGACGATAGATGAAATTCAAAATGAAATTGGACTTGGAACCTGTGCAGAATTAACGAATAACGACAATACAGGTAATCCAACTCAAATTGTAGTGAATCCTATTCCGGTAACACCTTCAATTGTCGCCAACGGAGCAACCACATTCTGTTCTGGAGGAAGTGTTGTTTTAACATCGAGTGCTACCTCAGGTAATGTGTGGTCAAACGGGTCAACCACCCAATCCATTACGGTTGCTGCATCAGGGAACTATTCGGTTTCCACCGTTTCAGCAGCTGGTTGTCCTTCAGCAAACAGTAATGCCATTGCGGTCACTGTAAATGCACTACCAACTACACCAACGGTAACACTATCCGGTTCCACTTCTTTCTGCCAAGGTGGTTCCGTGACTCTTACTTCTAGCGCCACTTCCGGAAATGTATGGTCAACGGGGGCAACCAGCCAATCCATCACTGTATCGAGTAGCGGAACTTACTTCGTTAATGCAACAGATGGCAACGGCTGTACTTCAGCAAAGTCGCTGAGCACGGTAGTCACCGTTTTAGCAACGCCTGCAGCTCCAGTGATCTCCGCTAATGGAGCCACTTCCTTTTGCTCAGGTGGATCTGTCACCCTTTCTGCTAATTACAGCTCAGGCCTTTCTTGGTCAAATGGCTCATCATCAAGCACGATTACAGTAACTCAATCAGGTTCTTATACCGCAATTTATACTGGTTCAAATGGCTGCCCTTCTGGAACGTCAAATACCATCAATGTCACAATTTTACCAGCAGCTAGTAAGCCAACAATTACGGCTCAGTCTAGTACGACCTTCTGTTCTGGAGGCAGCGTTACTTTGAATTCAAGCAGTTTGTCTGGTAATCTTTGGTCGAATGGCTCGACTGCGCAAGCAATTACGGTTTCTGCTTCTGGAACTTACACCGTTGTAGTTACAGGAAGCAATGGTTGTGCTTCTGATCCTTCTGATCCAGTTCCAGTTACGGTACTGAATGCACCAACTGCTCCAACGATCTCGGCAAATGGTCCAACTACTTTCTGTCTAGGTGGTAACGTTACACTTACTTCAAGCGGTGGCTCGAACAGTCAATGGTCAACCGGAGCAACAGGCGCCTCCATTGTCGTAAGTACTTCAGGAAATTACAGCGTGAGTTATCTAGGTGCCAACGGTTGTCAAAGTAATACAAGCAATCAAACAGTAATAACTTTGGCCACACCGGCTACGCCAACAATTAGCGCCTCCGGCTCTACCACCTTATGTTCGGGGCAAAGCGTAGTGCTTACTTCCAGTTCGGCTAGTGGAAACCTTTGGTCAAATGGAGCAACAACACAATCCATTACCGTCAGCACGGCAGGAACTTATTCTGTTTCTGTGAATGGTAGCAATGGTTGTGTTTCTAATGCTTCTTCTAATGTGAGCGTTCAAGTCGTTAACAATCCAACGATTCCGATTATCTCTAGCAATGGACCAACCAGTTTCTGTACGGGTGGAAATGTGACTTTGACTTCCAGTAGCAATTCAGGAAATACTTGGTCTAATGGTTCAACTACGCAATCCATTATCGTGAGTCAATCAGGCAACTATTCAGTTACCGTGTCAGGCAGCAACGGTTGTACTTCTGGTACTTCTGCTGTTACTTCGGTGAGTGTAAGTGCAAATCCTACCGCACCGAGCATTACTGCTTCGGGTTCAACCAATTTCTGTCAGGGTGGATCAGTGGTTCTTACCTCAAGTTCTGCAGTGGGTAATCAGTGGACAAATGGTTCGACTTCACAATCCATTACGGTGTCAACTGCAGGTAGTTATTCAGTGACTGCTTCAAATGCATCTGGATGTGTTTCTGCCAATTCAACTCCTGTTGCGGTTACGGTAAATTCAGCGCCACCATCGCCTAGTATTTCGAGCAACGGACCCACTACTTTCTGCCAAGGAGGATCAGTGGTGCTAAGTTCAAATTACGGCTCGGGAAATACTTGGTCAACAGGAGCAACTAGCAATAGTATTACAGTAAGTGCTTCTGGATCGTACAGTGTTACCCATACAGATGCCAATGGTTGTACTTCATTTAGTTCTGCCCCAGTTGGGGTTATCGTAAATAGCACTCCAGCTACTCCAACGGTCTCGGCAAATGGTTCTACAACATTCTGTGCAGGCGGTTCAGTGCTACTTACTTCTAGCGTGAGTTCTGGAAACTTTTGGTCGAATGGTGCAACATCGCAATCCATTATGGTCAGCGCTTCAGGCAATTATTCGGTGGTGAATACACAGGCTGGATGCAGCTCTGCTTCCTCTAATGTTATCTCCGTTAACGTAAATGCTTTGCCAACTACTCCAACGGTTTCAATTAGTGGAGGAACAAGTCTTTGTCCAGGTGAAAATGTCGTCTTGACTTCTAATTACAGCAGTGGGAATCTGTGGTCTAATGGATCAACCACAGCATCAATTACAGTAACTGCGGCTGGTAATTATACGGTTCAACATACAAATGCGAATGGCTGTCAATCAGCCAGCTCTACTTCCGTTTCAGTCACAAATGTGGCGGCGGTAAATGCGAGCTTCAATACGCTAAGCAACAATTTTTGCTCAACTGATCCGGTGGTAACCTTGATCCCAAACAACGCTGGAGGTTCTTTTTCTGGTGCCGGAGTGAGTGGTAATACTTTCAATCCTGCCGCAGTTCCTTCGGGTATGTGGGGAATGCCGATTGCCATCTCTTACACAATCAGTCAAAACGGATGTACCAGTAATTCATCGCAATCAATTGTGGTGAACATGTGTGGAAATCCAGTTCGAAATGTGCGCATCAAGATTTTACTGGAAGGTAATTACTTGGCCGGAACAGGAACCATGCATACACAGTTAAACGATGCCGGTTTGGTTCCTCTTTCTCAGCCCTATGGTGTAGCTCCTTGGAATTACAATGTTGCAGTTTCAGCTTCCAGTATTCCAGCCAATGCGGTGGATTGGGTGTTGGTCGAGGCTCGTACCGGAACCCCTAGCACCACTGGAAATGCAGGTACGACAGTGGTCGAACGTCAAGTGGGACTTCTCATGGAAAACGGAGATATTCGATCGGCCGATGGTTCGACTGGATTGGATTTCAATAACCTATCAGTAGGTGCTCAATACCATTTCTCGGTTCGCCACAGAAATCACTTGGATGTATTGACTGCAAATCCTCTAACAGCCAACAGCATCATCTACTACGATTTCACTACTTCTGATGCGAAAGCTTTCGGAATTGAACAAGTGAAACCAATGGCAGATGGTAAGTATGTACTGCACGCAGGTGACTACAACCACGATGGAGTTATTCAAACGACCGATTACGATCATTGGGTGAGTGATCCTTCCATCTTGAATACTTATTCCTTAACCGACGGTAATTTGGATGGTGTGGTGCAAACGACCGACTACGATACATGGTCGCGAAATAAAGCCAAGATCGGATCAATAGAAATTCAACAGTATTAAAGAATACATGATTTGCGTTTCAATGCAAATGAAAACCTTCGCCTAATAGGCGGAGGTTTTTTTGTTGCTGAAAAGGTGAATTGATTGCTTTTCCTTTGAATGTTCGTCGATGCTGAGGTGTCTTACTTGCAGTATTCTGTTGCCAACAGATTGTGCCGCCTACTCAGAGAATCAAGGACCTTGCTCAATGAATGAAGTACTTGTAGATTACGCCCACACTTCGTCCACATTGTGGAAAACTTTTGTGGAAAACAATTGATTTAGAAGGATTTGTAGATTTGAAAGAAAGGAATTCGTTCTTCAGGGCCTCAGAGATCAATTTTTTGAATGAAAACCAGCAGTTTCCCTGTTTTTGACCTTATATCGTCAAAAAAGCTATGGAATAATTCATAACTTTAAAGGTCAAATCGCTAAGGGGCGAGGACTATCTCAGATGGAATAGCTCCTACTGACTAAAAGGATATCAAAATAACCTCAAAATAAAATTTATGACTCTAAGATCTACAATTTGCTCCTGTCTCCTGGCAATGCTCTTTTGCTTTGGGATAGGTCTGCAAGCTCAATCCGTAGATTGCCAATTTGTCGAAAGCGACAATACGGACTGCGACAATGACTTGTATTGCGTGAAAATACAAGTGGGTTCAGATGATGGTGCCGATTTTTTGGCCAACTTCTCTATCCGCTTTAACTACAATCCTCTTGCCATTCTTTTCGATGGTAAGATTAGTACGACCACCAATTCAATTACTACTGGAACCTACACCCCATTGAATTTTACTGAAACGCATCCTTACGATGTAGTGTTTGGAGGAAACGTGGTGGGTTCTGTTGCTTTTTATGATGAAGAAGGATTAGACGGACTACTGCCTGGAGATGTGCTTTTGACCTATGTGTTAAATGCATTTCAAGGAGAACAGCCTGCACCAGACATCACAACAGGATGGACGGATGTTGCAGAATTCTGTTTTGAGGTGGTTGATGCTTCTTTGGATACAGGTTTGATTTTTAAGGGAGTTGAAAACGGCCCTTCTGGTTCTCAAACTGGAGACACCAACTTCAACGATGAAACCAATGATCCTGTCAATAAGTATGACAACGGATCATTTGGTGGTTTGAGCGTGACATTCACGGAAGCTTGTACTGAGGTTGATTGCGCGGGTATACCGGGCGGAACAGCTACAGAAGATGCTTGTGGAGTATGTGACGATGACGCTACCAATGACAATGTTACCTGTGCAGATTGTGCAGGCGTTCCAAACGGATCTTCAACGACAGATGCTTGTGGAGTATGTGATGATGACGCAACCAACGACAACTCAACATGTGCAGATTGTGCAGGCGTTCCAAACGGATCTTCAACGACAGATGCTTGTGGAGTATGTGACGATGACGCAACCAACGACAACTCAACATGTGCAGATTGCGCGGGCGTTCCAAACGGATCTTCAACGACAGATGCTTGTGGAGTATGTGACGATGACGCAACCAACGACAACTCAACATGTGCAGATTGCGCGGGTGTTCCCAACGGACCTTCAACAACAGATGCTTGTGGAGTATGTGACGATGACGCAACCAACGACAACTCAACATGTGCAGATTGCGCGGGTGTTCCCAACGGACCTTCAACAACAGATGCATGTGGAGTTTGTGACGATGACGCTACAAACGACAATGCAACATGTGCAGATTGTGCAGGCGTTCCAAACGGAGCTGCAACAACAGATGCTTGTGGAGTTTGTGACGATAATGCCGCAAACGATAATTCGACATGTGCAGATTGCGCGGGTGTTCCTAATGGTCCAAACACGGTAGACAACTGTGGTACTTGTGACGATGACGCTACCAACGATTGTACAACGGATTGTGCAGGTGTTCCTGGTGGTTCTTCAAGCTTGGATGCTTGTGGAGTTTGTGACGATGATGCCACAAACGACAACGCAACATGTGCAGATTGTGCAGGCGTTCCAAACGGATCTTCAACAACAGATGCTTGTGGAGTTTGTGACGATGACGCCACGAACGACAATGTAACCTGTGCCGATTGCGCAGGTATTCCTAATGGTCCAAACACGGTAGACAACTGTGGAGTATGTGACGATGATGCTACCAACGATTGTACCTCTGATTGTGCTGGCGTTCCGGGTGGTTCATCTACTCTTGATGCTTGTGGAGTATGTGACGATGATGCAACGAATGACAATACGACTTGTCTCGATTGTGCCGGTGCTGTAAACGGAACCGCAACGACGGACGATTGCGGCGTTTGTGACGATGATGCGACCAACGACAACACGACTTGCTTGGATTGTGCTGGAATCGTAAACGGAACAGCAACTACGGATGATTGTGGTGTTTGCGACAGTGATGTGTCAAATGACAATACAACTTGTTTGGATTGTGCAGGTGTTCCAAATGGCGAAAGCTATGTTGATGCTTGCGGAACTTGTGATGCTGATCCGACGAATGATTGTCCTTCAGATTGTCTAGGCGTTCCTGGCGGAACTGCTACTATAGATGCTTGTGGAGTTTGTGACGACGATTCATCAAACGATAATGCCACTTGTTTGGATTGTGCTGGTGTGCCGAATGGTTCATCAACAACCGATGCTTGTGGAGTTTGTGATGATGATTCATCAAACGACAACTCAACTTGTGCGGATTGTGCAGGCGTTCCTAACGGTCCAAACACGGTAGACAACTGTGGAGTATGTGATGCTGACGCAGCAAACGACAACGATACTTGCGCAGATTGTGCAGGAATACCGAATGGTCCGAACACGGTAGACAACTGTGGAACTTGTGACGACGATTCAAGTAATGATTGTACAGCTGACTGTGCTGGTGTTGATGGCGGTTCTTCTACTTTAGATGATTGTGGTGTTTGTGATGATGATGCATCAAATGACAATACAACTTGTTTGGATTGCGCGGGTGTTGTAAACGGAACAAGCACAACAGACCTCTGTGGAGTTTGTGATGCTGATGACACAAATGACAATGAAACTTGTACTGATTGTGCCGGTATTGTAAACGGATCAAACACAGTAGATGATTGTGGCGTTTGTGACGATGATCCAACTAACGATAATGAGAATTGTGGGCAGGATCCTGAAATCAATAACGATGCAACAGTAGTTACTACTGGAGCCTCTGTTACTATTGACGTTTTGGTAAATGACAGTGATCCAAGTGGTGGTTTGCTCTCTCTTTGCTTAGGCACTGGAGACGCAACTGCTTCTAATGGAACGGTTGTTACCAATGCAGACGGAACCATGACTTACACACCAAATGCTGGTTTCGAAGGAACCGATGGTTTCTCTTATACCGCTTGTAGTGACAATGGCGGTTCTGCATCAGGAAATGTAAGCATAGTGGTTTCACTAGCTGCTGTTTGTGATGTAGACGTCTCGTTGGTTTCTCAAGTTTGTGATGAGGCTTCTGGTGTACTTACTGTTACTTACCAAGTAACAGGTACTTCTAGTACTTACTCAATCGCTGGTTCAAACGTTGCTGCAGGCAGCAACTTTACTGCTACTTATGCTTCAGGTTCTGTTGCTACAGTAACAGTAGATAGCGATGATACCGGAACTTGTGATCCAACTAGCTTCAACTTCGACATTGACCAATGTGATATTCCAGTGGTTTGTGATTTGAGTGTTGTGGCTGTAGAAGATTGTGATGAAAGCAGCGGTACGAACGAAGTATTGTTCACTTTCTCAGGTGGTACTCCACCCTATAATGTATCGGGTGCTGTTGATGGTGTATTTGATGAGTCAGGTGCTACGATTTTAGTAGAGTATGCTGATGCTGCTGTTGCCACAATTACCATTGAAGATTCAGAGGGTTGCTTAGATGCATTCAATTTCGACTTTGCCAATTGTGTAAAAACACAAGAGTGTGCAACAACCGTAACTGCTGAAACAACTTGCGACGAATCAACAGAAATGATTACTGTTGTTTATACAGTGGAAGGTGGCTTGGCTCCTTACGTGATCACCGGTGGTGGCGTTGATGGAACCTACAACGAAGGAGATGTAATCACCGCAACATATGCAAACAACACCGACGTTACCATTGATGTAGTAGATGTAAACGATTGTGATGATTCAGTTGACTTTAGTTTCACAGGTTGTGAAATGGTTGGTCCTGTTTGTGATGATTTGAACATTGCTGCTGCTGAAGATTGTGACAGTGCATCTGGATTGTTGGATGTAGTATTCACATTTACGGGCGGCCTTGCTCCTTATACCGTTACGGGTGAGGTTGAAGGTTTGTTCGATGAGGGTGATACTTTCTTGGCTACTTACTCAGGTGCTGCTGATATCAACATCAACATCGTAGACCAACAAGGTTGCGACAAAGACTTCACTTTCTCTTATGCTGATTGTGTGAAAGCAACAGGCTGTCCGCTTGTGATGGCTGAAGCTGATCAGCAATGTGACCAGGCAACAGGTATCTCTGTTGTTGTTATCACATTTGGTGCTGGAACCGCTCCATATACTGTTTCTGGTGATGTTACTGGTTCATTCGATGAACTGGCTACAGCTACTGTAGATGTTGTAAACGGACAAGACTTGACGATTTCTGTGGAAGATGCAGTAGGTTGTGAATTCGAATTGAATTACACGGTTGAAGATTGTTTCATTGCATGTGCAGTTGAAGTAACTGCCGATGTTTCTTGTAATTCAGCTACTGGTGTAACAACCGTTGTTATTACAGCTACTGGCGGAGTAGGACCTTATCAGATTTCAATTCCTTCTTTGGGTATTGATGAAAGTTCTGCTGATGGTACATACACTTTCACCATGGAAGATGAAACAGACTTTACTGTTACTGCTACCGACTCAGAAGACTGTGCAAACTCAGCTACAGTTCAAGTTGCTGCTTGTGATGAAGTGGTGACCTGTCAACTTTCAATGGACATTTCTAACGAGGATTGTAATGAGAACTCTGGATTGACCTCAGTAACATTTGATATTGACGGAGCTAGCCTCCCAATCACTGTTTCTGGAAGTGGTGAGATTACACTGACCGATGGATCTATGTTCGAGCAAACCTTTGCAGGTGGAGAATCACTTACTTACACAGTAAGTGACGCCGATGGTTGTATCGATACTTTCTCTTTCGACATCCAAGGGTGTGATCAAGTTTGTAACCTTTCTGTTGATGTTGATCCGAGTTGTAATTCAAATACTGCTGACATCGACATCGATGGTGGTGAAGGTCCTTTCACCGTTTCAGGTGATTTTACAGAAACGATTAGCTCAGGCGATGATTTCAGCGTGAGCTTTACGCCTGGTCAAGTAGCCAACTTTACAATTACTGATGCATTCAATTGTTCAGAATCATTTACTTACTCCTTCCCTGATTGTACGGTAGAGTGTAATGATCTATCTCTTGATGTTGAAACAAGCTGCTCTAGTTTAACAGCTATGATTGACATTGATGGAGGCAACGGACCTTTCACCGTAAGTGGTGATTTTAACTTGACGATTGATTCAGGTGATGATTTCGAAATTCCATTTGTTGCAGGAGGTTCTGCAAACATTACCGTTACTGATTCTGATGGATGTTTCAATGATTTCAACTTGATGTTCCCTTCTTGTAACAGCGATTGTGTTTTGTCTATTGATTACGTTGTTGATTGTGATGATAATTCAGCACTGTTCGATATTGATGGAGACAACGGACCTTTCGTTATTACGGGTGATGTAAATCAGACGCTCGATCTTCCTTTGGATGATTTTGTAGTCAACTTCACAGATGGCGAGTCGCTTACTTTTACTATTTCAGTTCCAGGAGTTTGTTCTGAAGAATTCACGGTTGAATTCCCAGTTTGTACAGAGCCTTGTGATTTGTCAATCGATGTGATTGCGAATTGCGATGGTGATGAAGGTGGAACTGCTGACATCGATATTGATGGCGGCGTTGGACCATTTGTCATTACTGGTGATTACGATTTGGTCATTGACAGTGGAGATGACTTTACCGTTGATTTCAATGAGAATACAACTGTGAACTTTATAGTTGCTGACGCAGAGGGATGTATTGAATCATTCTCTATTGACTTCGAGAACTGCGAGGATTTCGAATGTGATGACATCGATATTGACATTGATTCGGAATGTGATTTCGTAAACCAGATCAACATCGTAACATTCAATCTGATTGGTGGCGATGCTCCTTATACCTTCACGGGTGGTTTGGACGCAACCATCAACGACGATGATTTGACTGTTGAATTCCCGGGCGGAGGTCCAGTAGAATTTACAGTTACAGATGTGAATGGTTGTACAGAAGATTTCAACTACGACTTCACACAATGCGATCCTGAGTGTGATGAAATCTTGTTGGAGGTTCGTCCAGATTGCGACGAGTCAACAGGAATTTTGACGATTGAGTTTGACTTTGATAACGGAGTTTCTCCTTACACTTTGAGCGGCGATTTCAACTTTACCATTCCTAATAATGGTGATGATTGGACACAAGTTTATGAAGGTGGTGAGGAGTACAACTTTACAGTGGTAGACGGTTTGGGTTGTGAGCAATCATTCTCTGGAATATTGCCTAATTGTGAGGTCAATGAGTGTGCCGATTTCGACGTAGACATCTCGGAAGATTGTAACAACAACACTGGTAATATCGACGTAACCTTCACCATTGAAGGCGGAGATGCTCCTTACGAGGTTTCAGGAGATGTTGATGCATCAGTTGACGGTGATACATTCACTGCTACATTTGGTTCAGAAGACAACGTACAAATTACGGTGAGCGATTCAGAAGGTTGTGAAGAGAGCTTCTCTTTCAACTTGGACAATTGCAACCAGTCAGATTGTGATGCAGAAGCTGGAAGCATTGATGAAGACGATCTTAGCAATGGCGGTGTGTACTGTCACAATGAGACCATTTCTGTTGAAGCTGACGGATACAACGAAAGCGGAGATTTTGCTCAGGCTTACCTCTTGCTAGACGGTTCTACAATTGTCGCATTCACCTTGGACGGATCATTCCAGACCATCCTCGAGCCAGGAACTTACTGCTTGCACCCATTCAATGTTGATGGTGGTACAGAGTGGAGTGTGGGGGATGACATCGCTGATATTTTAGATCAAGACGAAAACTGTTGGGACATTGATTTGGATTGTGTTGAAATCACGATTCAGTCTGCTCCATTGTTGGGCTTGAACTACAATTATGAGAATTGCGAAGACGATGAGTCGATTGAGATTTTGATCAGCTTCTCTGGCGGTTCTGGCGACGAGTATGAAATCACCGAAACCAGTGCTAATATCAACTCGGTTGTTGGTAGCTACGATGGCAATGAATTGGTAACGGTTGATATTGACCCGAATTCTCAGTTCTTCATTATTCTAGAAGATGACAACGGTTGTCGTTCTAGCGTGTTCGGTACAACGGGTACTTGTACGTTTACAGCGATTGAGTTGTTGGACTTCTCTGGTCGCGTAATCGAGAATGGAAACGAGTTGAACTGGTCTACAGCGACGGAGGTGAACAGCGACTTCTTCGGCCTAGAGTGGTCAGAAGACGGTGTGAACTTTACCGAGATTGCTAAAGTAGAAGCTCAAGGAAACAGCAACAGCACGCAGAACTACAAGTTCTTGCACGATACGGCTCCAGCGGGAGTTTCTTACTACCGTTTGATGGAGTACGATTTGGCCGGTACTGTAACAGCTAGCCACATTGTTTCACTCAACCGTGACCGTGAAGTGTTTGTGATTGCTCAGGTAATTCCAGTTCCAGCCATTGACTTTGTAGAGATCTCATTCTTGGGAGAAATTACGGAGAGAATGGATGTAGCGGTTTACAGCATCACAGGTCAATTGTTGATTCAAACAGAAGTAACACCAAATACCGAGAGCAAGACTTTCACATTGGCTGTTGATCAACTTTCTGCAGGAAATTACTTCTTGTCTGTTGGTTCTGGAAACAAGCGTGCAAACGCAAGATTCATTAAGAACTAATCAAGTAAGATTAGCTAAATAGCAAAGCCCCTCATCCATTTGGATGAGGGGCTTTTTTTTGGTGTGCCATGCATACTTTGCGCCTAATGTGAGTGAGTGAGTGAGTGAGTTTTCTGTTGCAGGTGTTTTCTGCTTCCGCCATTGCTATCCAAGCCCCTACCTTTTTCTCTGATAGCTTTCAGCTTAAGGCTTTCTTTTGTTGAAGATTATAGCATCCGCCAAAGCCAGCAGAACACTTCTGCCCATCGCTGTTAGCAAATATCCACCCCAAGATATCATCCCCACCAAACAGTACCCATCTCTACAATAGGTAGTGATCTGCTCAGAGAATTGCCAAAGCCTACACAGTAATTGATATCCATCAGCTGTTCAATACCAGCCCGAACGTTCTATATCACCATCGAGTTTGGCTCCACAAAATCGGTTGTGAATCGGTCGTGAATCGGTCGTGAATCTCTGGTAAAATCCGTAGAACCCCGGAAAAAATGTATTGAATGGTTTGGGCCTATTTAGCATCTTACCGGTCCTATCTCGCCTTCATTTTCCAGATGTGTTTCGTTCGTAAACAGGCAGTTCAGCTATGTGGATAACTCAATTTAGCTATTTTTAATTTTGTTAATAACTCATTTGCAACTGTTATGAAGATGCCTTTTTTTAGTATTTTTGCGTAAAATATCCACAAACATCTATTAGCGTAAAGTTTGGCCGACAATTTGATTTACCTCCCTCGGGATGGTAAGTCTCTGTCTACTGAACTTAAAACTGGGCGAATGATTCTGCGTATTACAGCGGTAGGTGGGTTCTTTCTTCTTTGTAGTCTTTTTGTACAAGCACAGGAAACAAGTGCGGTGGAAAAAGTGCTCGATGTCGAAACGGAACGGATGGAAGTTGTTGATGAAACAGCTGAAATTGTATCAACCTCAGAAGAAGTGGCTGATACTTTGAGTTCCGAAATTTCAGATAGTGTGGTGCTCGAACTTCGAAAGGAATACGAAGTGAAAGTACAGCGCTTACAAAGAATGGAGAAACTCCACAACAAGATCGAAAGAGAATGGGAATACTCTCGTTCCAAAAGAACATCTGACCGATCTCAGGTGAAGAAGCGTTTTGAACGAGTGCAAAGTCGTTTGGAAGAAGCGCGATTAGAGGTCAAGGAAGCGGAAGAGAAACTGAAACTCATGCCCGAAATAGACCTCGAGAACGAGCATGTAAAGGTGAACGAAAAAAGCATGGAAGAAAATGAGTCTGTAGAAGATCTCATGATTCCGAAAGCCATCTTCAACTCCTCGCCAGAAGCTGATACTCCGAAGACGAAGAACGAAAACAAGAAAGACAAGTAACGAAAGCATAGCTTCTTTGGTTATGACGATCGGACAACGAAAGTCTCCGACCAACTACAATCGAACCTTTCGGCCATCGGTTGATGCATTCCGTATCAACTATCCCTTCTGTTTAGACAACAAAGAAGTCGCCGTCCACTGAGTGAGTGCATCTATCTATCGGGATAAGTCCGAAGAAGTAGCCTCCGCCCGCTGAGCGTGCGCGAAATTCATGTTGTGCCGCAATGATCGACCTTGTAATTCCCGTGACCTTTACTAAAGGGAAATCAAGGAACAAAATCGTTAAACCAGTAGACCTTCAAAGTTCGTATTTTTGATTCCACCATTGTGTATCATCTCAATCAACTTGCAGTTGCGCATCTATTTTGTGGACTCACTCGCGGCACAAATGTCCACGCTCGGCGTAGTTCTTTCCGTTGAGCAGACTTGCAAAGTCAGTCATGGCATGGGTATTGGGCTGGCGATGCGTTTGTAGTTTTGAGAATCGCGGAAATGTTTCTCTGCTGCTCAGTCTTTGCAACTATCCCAAAAACAAAAAAGCCCCATCCAATGGATGAGGCTCTTTGAAATTTTAATATTAGTTGATCATCAACCAGCTTAGTAGTCGATTTCTACACTCCCAATCTTGGCTTTGTTGTTCTGCCAAGCATCGAAATCGG
>Ga0209828_1001119_pt1 | contig 24872 bp, 19 predicted proteins | sample MaitaG_FD_187429 | JGI IMG/M metagenome (GOLD analysis project Ga0209828, IMG submission 187429) | Marine algal microbial communities from Maine, USA - Maine_Asex2 metaG (SPAdes) (version 2) | ecosystem: Host-associated > Algae > Red algae > Unclassified | place: Maine, USA | collected 2015-01-05
TTAATAAAACGATGCCTTGGGAAAAGGCAGTAACAGATTTTTCTCAAGATAATGGCAGCAATAGACGTGGCGGGGCATTGCCCGCTTTTGGAGCAGGTAAAATGGTTGCTGCTTTTGAAGATGCTGCCTTCGCATTAAAAACAGACCAGGCAATTTCTAAGCCTGTAAAAACCAGTTTAGGCTGGCATATAATAAAGCGTTTGCATTTAGATACTTTGGGTACTTTACTTTTAGAACAGGGGAAAATTAGAAAAAAAGTGGAAAAAGATAGCAGATCGGATTTACCTAAAAAAAGTTTTATTGAACGTATTAAAAAAGAAAACGATTTTGAAGAATATTTAACAGCCCGCAATGAACTAATTAATCAGTTAGATGTGAAAGTATTAAAAAGTAACTTTGAAATAGAAAACTATGCACAGTACGGCAAAAATCTATTTAAAATAAATGATCAAAATTTTACACAACAAGATTTTTTAAAATATTTGAAAGCTAACCCTGCTGTTGGATCATTAAAAAGTATTAAAAATGTTATTGAGCAGAAGTATGAAAACTTTGTAAATAAAGTTTGTACAGATATTGAAATTTCGAATTTAGAAATTAAATATCCAGCCTATAAATGGCAATTGCAAGAATATTATGATGGCTTGTTGTTTTTTGAAATTACTGAAAGAGAAGTTTGGAACAAATCAATGAACGATGAACAAGGCTTGAAAAACTATTTTAAAGATAAACGTGAAAATTATATGTGGGAAGAGCGAATAGAAGCTTACATATACAAAACAAAAGATCTTACAATAGCTAAAAAAATTAAAAAGCTTGCAAAACGGGAAAAAATAAATGATGCGGTTTTAAAAGAATATGATGTTGAGGTAATTAATGGAACTTATAATCGTAATCAAAACAAGTATGTAAATACAGTAGAATGGGCAAAGGGAGTTTACGGTCCTTCTGAATGGGAAGATGGTTATGTTGTAATTTGGAATAAAGCGTTAATTGAACCAACACAAAAAACACTATTAGAAGCAAAAGGTTATATAACTTCAGATTATCAGGAATTTATTGAAAAAAATTGGGTGAAATCACTTAGAGAAAAATACAGCATTATTATAAACGAAAAAACGGTACAAAGTTTGTATAAGTAAAATTTTTATAGGAGCTATTCTATATTTTATGTGAATTTAAATTTGTTTTATTAGTATTGCCATTTTATCTGAATATGCCCTAATTAAAGCATTTCAAACTCTAAAAGCAACTATTAATCTAATCAATTGTGGATAAATTCCGACAGGGAAATTTTATTTCATAATTAAATTAGTTATTAATAATTTAATATTTAAATCGATTTGCTTTTTGCGTAATACCAATATATTTTTACTGCTAATTTGTTTGTGTGTGAGCTTTAATGGCTTAACTCAAGTTGCAACCAGCACATTATCTGGTTTTGTAAATGGTAATAATAATGAGCCACTTTTGGCAGCAGCAGTTAAAGCAACACATTTACCATCAGGAATCATTTATGGTGGAAAAACACAAGTTAATGGAAGGTATATTATCAACAATATGCGGGTTGAATGGGGGCAGTTCCGTTAGCATCTTTTTCTGTAACACGTAGCTGGAACAATACCTTTGTTAAGTTAGGCTACAATTATTTAAATACTACCGATGTAATGAGTATTGATGCAGAAATTTCAAGTGATGCTTACGATAGAAACCCAGCAAACATTGAACATACTAATCGCCCTTTAGTATCTCAAACATTGTATGGTAATCGTCATCGAGTTTTAGGTTCGGCTTCTAAACGTTTTAATTGGGGTAATCCAAAATTTGGCACAACTGCAACTGTATTTTTCGAATATGCAGAAGGCAACCGTTACAGTTACACTTACAGCGGCGATATTAATAACAACGGTTCTAGCTTAAATGATATAATTTATGTACCAACCGACAGCGAAATAGATCAAATGGATTTTTCTGGAGAAGCGGCATCACAAAGAACAGCATTAAAAGCATTTATTGCACAAGATGATTATTTGAGTGGTAGAAAAGGCGATTATGCTGAAAAATATGGCGCTTTAACTCCTTGGTACAATACTTGGGATGTTCGCATTTTACAAGATATTGGGCTTAACAACGATCAAAAATTTCAATTAAGCTTAGATATTTTAAATGCAGGTAATTTAATTAACTCTAAATGGGCATTCGTAAAACTGCTACAAATACTTCATTATTTCAATCAATTGGAGTGACAGTAACCGAAGGAAACCCTGTATATAGTTTTGATAGTCAATTAACTGAAACTTTTCAAAACGATTTTAGCATAATTAGTCGTTGGAGATTACAATTGGGGCTGAGATTTGTTTTTTAATAAAAAACCATAAAAAGTAACAAATTTTATTGTTAAGAAACTTATATTTAGGTGACTGTATTTCCATATTAAGTCTATAACTAAATATGTCGCTAAGAGATTTTGCAAATAATAGTAATTACTTAGATGGACTAAAGAAAGAATTAGTTCAACTAAGTAGTAATATAGTGCATATCTGTACAACTTATAGCGATCAGCAGCTCAATTGGTCAAATAAAATGGGTAAATGGTCTATTTTACAACATTTAGAACATATACAACTTCACAATAATTCTTTTATAGAAAAATCGTTTAATTCTTTAAATGACCTACCAAAAAGACCAGATCAATTTTCAGCCAATCAACCTTTTAGGCCAAGCCCAACTGGAAGTTTATATATTACTTCAATTAGTGCCGATTCCCAACTAAAAATGAGGGCATTACCAAATTTTATACCCTCAAAAAAATTAAATCGTTTATCTACTTTTAATAAGTTTAAAGTTTCTACTGATAAAATGTTTAAGCTAATAGAAGAATCGAGACTTATAAACTTAAACAATATAAGACTAACTGTACCAGGGTGCAACGTTCTTTTTTATTTAGGTGACGTGCTACAAATTATTGTACAACATACAAAGCGGCATTTAAAGCAGATTAACAACATTGCAACTCAACCTTCCTTTCCTCATTAATAAGTATTTTAGCAAGTACCTTTTTATTTATTTTCACGTTATTGCTATTAACTTAATTTTTCTATGAACATTTATCAGCGAAAGTTTAGATGGAAAGTAATATTGCTAATTTTGGCATTAATTATTGCAGGGTTTACATTATGGTATACCAATAATATTGCAGAAAAAATAGCAATTGAAGAGCACAAAAAAATGAATGATTGGGCAGAATCTCAAGCCCTGTCTTTACAAATTGATGAGGAAGATATAGGTTCTCCATTTATACTTAACATAGTACGCAATAACAACACAATACCCACTATTTGGACAAGTAAAAATGATGAAATAAAATCAAGTAGAAATTTTGACTCTTTAAAAGTAGCAAGAGGTTGGGATAAGAATGATACAATTAGGAGAGAGAAAGACAATGCGTTTTTAATGCAAGAGTTGGCAGAAATGAAGAAAAGTGGAAAACTAATACCAATGAAATATGAAATTGACTTAGGCAACGGGGAAACAATTACTTTTGATGAGCGCGTTTATTACAAAGATTCCATTTTATTATCACAACTAAAATATTATCCTTTTATTCAATTAGCTACCATTGGTATTTTTTTGTTGCTGAGTTATTTGGCTTTTAGTGCGGCTCGCAGATCGGAGCAAAACCAGGTTTGGGTAGGTATGGCCAAAGAAACAGCACACCAGTTAGGCACGCCGCTCTCTTCATTAATTGGTTGGATTGAAATAATTAAAGCCAACGAAGAAGCAGCCGGAAATAATGAAAACATTGGCATTGAATTAGAAAAAGATTTGGATCGTTTGAAATTGATAACCGATCGTTTTTCTAAAATTGGTTCACAACCAAAACTAACAAAAGTAAGTTTATATGAAGAAATAAAAACTACCGTTGATTACATAAAACGCAGAGCATCAGCCAAAATTAAATTTGAATTATTACACAACATTAGCTCAGAGGCGCATTTATCGCCACCATTATTTGATTGGGTAGTAGAAAATATTTTGAAAAATGCCTTAGATGCAATGCAAAGTAGTGGAGAAATTATTGTAACTTTATCAGAAAATAGCAGCAGCCATTTGGTTGATATTTTTAATAGTGGAGAACCTTTACCAAAATCGAAATGGAAGACTATTTTTAAACCTGGTTATTCTACCAAAAAAAGAGGCTGGGGTTTGGGTTTATCGTTATCAAAGCGTATTATTGAAAAATATCATAAAGGGAAAATTTTTGTAAAAAACTCCGAAAGTAAAGTTGGTACAACTTTTAGAATAGTTTTGCCGAAATTGTTGAATAATTAAATGAGGAATTTTAATAGAAATTTAATTTCATTGTTGTGTTTTATGTTGTTGTATGTAACAGCATCAGCTCAAAATAAACTCATTTTTGTTGATTATGATACTAATAAACCTATCGAAAATGTTACCATTTTTACAGAAGACAAGCAGTTTTATGCTACAACTAATAATGAAGGTAGACTAAACATTCCGCAACTAAATAACGAGGCTAAATTAACAGTTCAACACTTAAGCTATTTTTCAGAAGAATATACCTACAAAAGCATCGTACAAAAAAATATAATTCGTTTAATAAAAAAATCAATTGAGTTAAACGAATTTGTTGTTGCCGTTTCAAAAAAAGAAGAACGGCTTTCGCAAGTAAGCAATAAAGTAAGCATTTTACCAGCTAAAACTTTAGCACTTAGCAATTCGCAAACCAGCGCCGATTTTTTAACCGAAACTGGTAATGTATTTATCCAAAAAAGCCAAATGGGCGGGGGAAGCCCAATAATACGGGGTTTTGAAGCCAATAAAGTATTAATTGTAGTAGATGGAGTAAAGCTTAACAATGCTATTTACAGAGGCGGGCATTTACAAAATGTTATCAGTATTGATCCATCCATTTTAAGTAGAACCGAGGTGGTTTATGGCCCGGGTTCTATTATTTACGGTAGCGATGCTATTGGTGGCGTAATGCATTTTACAAGCAAACAGCCAAAGTTTGCTAAAAGTAAAAATGTTTCTTTTGGTGTAAACACACTTTTAAGAACTGCTACTGCCAATAATGAAAAAACAACACATATTGATTTTAGTATTGGCTTAAAAAAATGGGCTTCTTTAACCAGTATTTCTTTTAGCGATTTTGACGATTTAAAAATTGGTAGTAATAGAAAAGATTTTGAAAATACCTGGGGACAAATGCCTTACATTGTTGCTATTAATGAAGAAGGAAAAGATGTAGAATTGCAAAATGAAGATGTTAATTTACTGCAACCAACGGCTTACAAACAATGGGATGTATTACAGAAATTTAGATTTCAATTAAACCAGCAACATCATTTCAATTTTAATCTACAATACTCCACAACAAGCGAAATACCAAGGTTTGACAGGATGAACGATGTTACTATTGGCAGCAACACTTTACCACAACCAAAATGGGCAAAATGGAATTATGGCCCGCAAACACGTTTTTTGGCAGCCTTAAATCATAGCTTTGTTAGTAATAATAGTGTTTTAGCTAACAGTATAAATACAACACTTTCTTTTCAAAAAATTGATGAAGACAGAATTAAAAGAAATTTTGGCAGCACACAAACTAATTTAAATGAAGAAGATGTTCAGGTAATAAGTTTTACTTCTGATTTGAGTAAAGATTTCAACTCTAAAAACAGCTTGCAATACGGTATTGAACTTTCTTACAATAAAGTAAAATCAAATGCTTACCTTAAAAGAGAAGATGAAATTTTAGATGATTATTTGCTTACCCGTTACCCAGATGAAGGAAGTAGCATGAGCACTTTTGCCGCCTACGCCAAGCATAAATATCAATTAGATGATAAGTTAACTTTTACAGATGGTATTCGATTTACTTACAACAATCTTACAGCTCAGTTTTCTGATAATGTAAGTGATATACCAATGAAAAATTTTACTGGAAATTTTAGTGCTTTTACAGGTGCAGTTGGTATAAATTATGCGCTTACCAAAAATACTCGTTTGTTTAGCAATTTGGGTACTGGTTTTAGAGCACCAAACATTGATGATTCGGCTAAATTTTTTGATCCACAAAATGGATTAGTAGTTGTACCTAATTTACAGCTTAAACCAGAATATACTTTAAATGCAGATATTGGCATTCAGCATACAATAAGCAATAAAGCGGTTATTAAAATAGATGCTTTTTATAATTATTTGTTTAACGCTATTGTACGAAGAGCTGCAACCTTAAACGGTTTAGATAGTTTAACTTACGAAGGGCAATTGAGCAAAATTTATAGTAACCAAAATGCTGGCAGGGCAAAAGTTTTAGGTATATCTGCCAGCTTAAATGTAAATTTTTTAAAATCTTTAAGTGCTTACTTGCATCATAATTATATTAAAGGAGTTGATATAATTGAAAATGTACCTTTAGGCCACATTCCGCCACAGTTTGGTGAAAGCGGCTTGCATTACAAACACCCAAAATTTGAAGCGAAATTATTTGTGCGTTATAATGGTATAAAACCAGAAAGCTTGTACAGCCCATTTGGGGAAGATAAAGAAAGCGAAGCGCTCAACGAATTGTATACACCAGCCTGGCAAACTTTTAACTTAAAGTTTAATACAGCAATTCATAAAAACATTACTATTTCTGGCGGCATCGAAAACATTTTTGATACACATTATAAACCTTTTGCTTCGGGTATTAGTGGGCCGGGTAGAAATTTAATTTTGGCTATCCGTAGTAATTTTGGCAATTAAAAAAGGCCATCGCAAAAAATTGTGATGACCTTTAAATATGTTATTATTATTTAAAGCTTATTTTCCTGCTTCGTATCTTTTACTTACTTCTTCCCAATTAACTACATTAAAAAAAGCTTGAACGTAATCTGGTCTGCGGTTTTGATAGTTTAAATAGTAAGCATGTTCCCATACATCAATACCTAAAATTGGTGTGCCGCCACAACCATTATCAACATCCATTAAAGGATTGTCTTGATTAGCCGTAGAACATACTTGAACCTTGCCACCTGTGTGTACACAAAGCCAAGCCCAACCCGAGCCAAAGCGTGTACCTGCTGCTTTTGCAAAAGCTTCTTTAAAACCATCATAACTACCAAAAGCATCTTTTATAGCAGCTGCTAAATCGCCAGTTGGTTCACCGCCACCGTTTGGCGACATTACCGACCAAAACAAATTGTGGTTAAAATAACCGCCACCATTGTTTCTAACTGCACCATTGCTCGATGCCATTTTCAACAAGTCTTCAATGCTTTTATCGGCCATATCAGTACCTTCAATAGCGGCATTTAATTTGGTAGTATATCCATTGTGATGTTTACCGTGATGTATTTCCATAGTGCGAGCATCAATATGAGGTTCTAAAGCATTATAATCATAAGGTAATTTCGGTAACTCAAAAGCCATAATCAAATTTATTTTTCGGATTAATAAAAAAACAAATTTAAGTATTTAACTGCTGTAAAACAATAGCGCATAGCAATCAAATTAAAATTTTTCTCTGCTCCAAGTGAACCTGTTCATTTGTGTTTACTTCTCGCCAATGAAACAGGTTTTATTGAATATTAGCCTGATTGTTTAATTTACTATGGATGCATTTTATATGATTGCTTTATTAATAAACTAATAGAAGATATAAAAACAATATGTTAAAAAAATTTTATTCTTTTTTTTTGTTATGATGTTATGTATTTGATGTGTTAAGCTTAACTCATTTTTTTAACTGGCCTCAACTGTAAAGGAACCTACATAAGGCCTCAAACTAATTTTAATATGAATGTAAATTCAAAATTAATTGCTATATTAGCAATTGTTGTATTATTACTAAATGCGTATATTAACTAATGGAATAAATTTACCTACTGCGGATTACATTCAAGAGAAATATGAAGAGCGCTTTGGTGAGTCTTATTGGTGTATACAGGGCGTTTATGTTGGTAAATCTTATTTCTACAACGATTTCTAATCAATATGCAAACTAATAATAGTATAATAATTTTTGTCTTAATCTTGACTCTTAGCAATGCTAAGAGTCAAGATTTTTCACCTTTAATAAAAAAAAATACTAACGAAAGTGTAATATTTACAGATGTCTTAGCAAATGGTGATCTATATCTTTTAGAAGAACACGTAAATAACTATTTTATTGACGGTGAGGGCTACGAGCCGTCTCTTGAAGATTTTAGTTTTCAGTTAGAAGAAGTAGATTATTGCTTTAACAAGCTTTATTTATTAAATGAAACACTTGAAATAAAAAAAGAACTGCGCTATACATCATCTTCAGATTCAATTACCTGGGTACTTAATTTTCAAATTGATGAAGCTGATGGTGATTTAGTGGTATTAGTAGCCAATCTACAACAAGATACCACCAAATTTTATATGCATTGGTACAATTTAGATTTGGAATTACAGCATACTTTGACAGTTCCAATAGCTTATCAACTTTCTGCTAATTGGATTGAAGGGTGGCATTTTATCATTAATAACAAAAATAATATTGTATATCACGGTTATGATAGTTTTTTTGAATTTGATAAATATGGAAAAATGATAAATAGTTATCAAATAACAGGAGAGGAGGTATATGGTCCAATACCACCATTTATAATTCAAAACATGATTGGCGATTATTTTTCCGCAGGCCCTCAAGGTTGGAAATATATGTTTTTTAACAATGACTTGTCTTTTGCAGAGGGGGAAAATTATATTTTTGAAGATCCAACTTATAAAGTTCTTAGGGACTGTAACCGTTTAGCCATTGATAACGATAAAGAAACTGCATATATAACAGGTTTTGTGAAAATTGACAAACCGTGTACAACGGGTATTCCTCGGCCATTGCGCTATGGAGAATTTGTATATAAATATGATTTAATTGAGCCGCAAAACCCAACTGTTTTTTTTATTGATACACCTTCGCATTGCCTTTACAAACGCTATGGTCAATTTGCTATTGATTTGTTTTATGATGATTACATTTACTACTCGCATAGCGATAAAGATTGTGGATTTATTGCCACGCCAAACCAAACAATAACTTGTTATGAAACTTTTATAACTTTAAAATGTTTGGATGATAAAGGTAATTTACGTTGGGAAAAATACCTTGGCGGTGATGCAGCTTATTTACCGCAAGGCGCAGTAGCTACACCAGATAGTGGAGTTGTAGTATTTGTGTTGAGACATTTGCCTTACGAAAATGGGCGTTTTGAAGCAGACATATATGCTGCTAAGTTTGATAAATTTGGCAATACAGTAGCCTTACCAAATGCTGGTGATTTAGTACCGATAATTGAACAGGAAACCAATAGGCACATTAAAATTTACCCTAACCCAATAACAGATTACTTAATTGTTGAGGGTTTAAATTTAAATAAAGAAAATGAAATTCAGTTGTACAATAGCGTTGGCCAATTAATTTTTCATAATATAATAAAAAGTGAAAAATTAGATTTCCATTTTTTATCAAATGGCTACTATACCTACAGCATTTTAGAAAACAACAAAATGCTAAAAGCAGGCAAATTATTGAAGTGGTAATTTAATGGTAGGCCTTGTAAGTTAAATTGTAATGAGCAACACGGCTTACAAAGCTTTCCACCCTTATAACTATAGTGATTGGCCTAATTGGAATGTTTCTCATTCACTCCACGATAGCTATTGGGAGTGAACGGGAAGTAATGGAAAGCAGTTGAAAAGCTCGTGCAAATCTTGCTTTTTCACTTCAAATTATTTGTTTAGGCTATTTGCGCCGCCATTTCGTAAACAAACTTATAACCTACGCCACGTACCGATTGAAAGTATTTTGGCTCTCTGGGGTTTTCTTCAAAATTTTTTCTGAAATTTAATATGAAATTGTCAATAGTTCTGGTGGTTGGAAAAACATCGTAACCCCAAACAAATTGTAAAATTTGCTCGCGCGAAACAACCTGATTTGCTCTGTCAATTAATAATTTAAGCAGCTTTACCTCTTTATTGGTAAGGTTAAAGTTACCATTATTACCAATGGCTTCGTAGGTCGAAAAATTGACTTTGTTAGCTCCGAAAGTATAGATTTTCAACTCTTTCTCTTGTTCGGTACCTTTGTGACTATGCTTAATTAATACTGCTACTCTCAACAAAAACTCTTCTAATACAAAAGGCTTGGTCATATAATCGTCTGCACCTTTTTTTAAGCCGGTAATAATGTCGTCGCTGGCATCTTTTGCGGTTAAAAACAAAACCGGAATATCCGTGTTTTCTAACCTAATTTTTTCGCAAACGGTTAATCCATCAATATCGGGTATCATAATATCTAAAATAACCAGGTTAAAACAGGCTTCATGAAAACGCTTTAAGGCATCGGTACCATTGGCGGCAGTTGTTACCTCATAGTTTTCTAATTCTAAATTTAATTTAATCGCATCTCTAATGTTCTGTTCATCTTCTACTAATAATATTCTTTGCTTCATAGCTATTTATTTTGTGTTGTTAAGAACGGAAGAATATAGTATTTAAGTGTCATATTAATGTAATAAAAATTTTTAAGCTACTTTTTGTGCGGCAGTTTCAACAACAACAAGCTCATAATAAGCAGGCAATTCAATATTAAAAATACTTCCTTTTGGCTTGTTAGCAGCATAGTTTATTTTACCATTTGTTAGTTCAACTAATTCTTTTACAATATACAAACCTAAGCCAGTACCAATTGTATTACGCGTGTCTTCTGAACCAATTCGGTAAAATTTATTGAAAATTTTTGATCGCTCGTTTGCAGGAACGCCTACACCTTCATCAATAACTTTTACACAAAATACATCATTATTAAATTCTGCATTAATAAAAATGGTAGAAAAAACTTCTGAATATTTTATGGCATTATCAATTAGGTTTGTAAAAATAGAAGTTAGTGCAGATTTGTCGCCTTTAACAAAAACGTTGGCTGGCGTGTTAACAATTATCTGTCTTTCTTTTTTATTAATTTGTTCAAAATGACTACCTATTGATTTAATTAAATTAGAGATATTAATGGGGTTGTTGGCAAATTTTATAGTTTCTCGTTCAATTTTTGCTCCCATTAATAGGTTTTCTACTAAGCCTTTTAACCGATCAACATCGGTAAGTGCATTGGTTAGCATTTGGTCTTGTGTATTTTTATTTAATACTCGGTTTTTTACTGTTTCTACAGAAAGTTGTATGCCTGTTAAAGGAGAGCGGAGTTCGTGTGTAATAGATAAAAGAAAGTTACGCTGCTTTTGGCTTAATGTAATTTCTTCATTTAAATAACTATAAATTTTGTAAGAACCAAAAGCTAATAAGAGCAAAAAAACGACACCTTCACTAATTATCATCAGGTTTTGTTTTTCTCTTTTTTTATTGAGCTTTTCTGCCACATCTTCCAAAACAACTTGTGCATAACTTAGTTTTTCACTAATTACAATTTGCTTTTGGTTTTCAAATTTTTCTGCATATAATTTATTGTTTTTATTTATAAGTAAATACATCCACCAAAGCGACATAGCGAATATATAAATCACTAAAATAAAAAATATGTTTCTTGGTTTTGTATATTTTAATTTTTCAAACATTTAAAATGATAATTGGCTATACAATGTTATAAAGATATATGCTTTTATTTATTGTTGTTGCAAAGGTTGAAAATTTTATTTTATGATGTTATAAGATAAGCTATAAAAACTAAAGCACCTAATATAATTAAGGCAGCATCTAAATAAAATAAAAAAAACATTGCATTTTTTTTGCTATCAGCTATAGCAATTAAAGTACCTGCGTATATGTAGGCCAATACATAGGCCAGCTTGTAATAAATATTTGTGTTAAAAAATAGTATTAAAAATAGAGATGTTAGTAAACAAACAAGTGCCAATAAAATACTTTGCTTAATGCCAATAGTATTCGGTATGGTTTTTACCGCTTCAATTTTATCTTGTTCATAATCTCTAATATCAAATGGAATGGTGATGGCTATTAAAAATAGAAATTTTTCAATAAATATAAAAAAATGTTTATTTATAGAAAAAGAAATGTGGCTGTTAAATAAAACAAGATTACCACAAACGATAGCCCAGGTAAAAGCGATTAATAGTATTTTTAAATATGAAAAATCTCGTAGCCTGATTGTTTTACTATTGTATTTAAATAAGGGTAATGAGTAGGTTGCTGTTAAAGCTCCTAAAAGAAATAGGGTAATTTTTGAAGCACTATTTATGTAAAAGAAAAGCAAGCCAGTTAAGAGTAATGACGCTATAAAAGCAAGAGTTAGTAATTTTAAGTGTTTTATGGTCCAGCTAAAAAGTGCGTTGTTATGTCTTTTATAATTGTGATAATAAACAGGAAATATTCTATGAAAAATATAGTTGCTTAAAGTAGCAAAAAATACAAAGGCTATGTATTTATAGTTAATAGGTTTAATACTAAAAATGATGTAAGTGCTAAGCGCATAAGCGGCAGCTCCTAAACTAATATTTAGGTTAGAGTAAGCCCAGCTTTCTAAAAATCTTTTAATAATAAAATATGATTATTGCTTTATAAAAGTAAGCATCATTTTTTGATTATTGTTGCTTTGTACTAAAACTTGATATTTACCGGCAGGCCAATCGCTTACATTTAAGCCATTTTTGAGTTGCTCAGTTTGTAACATTAGTTTACCAGAAATATCGAAAATACTAACTTCATTAAGTAAATCCATGTTGCTAAATTGTATTACATCCGTTGTTGGGTTTGGGTAAATATTTATCTTTTTAAAATCATAATCCTTAACATCAACAATTAGTATTCTAACTATAATTTCTGCTGTTGTGATTTGGTTGTAAGAATCAGTAACATTTAAATAAATTACATATTCGCCTGGTCTCGTATTATCTACATTAGAATTGTCGATTATTATTTCATTTGTTAAATCGCCATCAACTTCATCATAAGCTGTAAAGTTAGGGAGTAAAGCACTATAAAATATTTCTGTTTCTACTATATTATCTCCATCAATAGCAATTACAGGTGGTAAATCTTCAATTACGTTTATTTTTACAGTTTTTGTAACAGTATTACTACCAGAATCTGAAACTAAATAGGTTAAAGAATAGCTACCAGGTACGTTTATATCGATGTTTTCTTCTATAAGAATATTAATGGTTAAATCCCCATCAATTTCATCAATTGCAGTAGCATTTGGTAACGAAAATATAGTACCTTGAAATACATCAACTTCATCTAAGCTATTTACGTTTAGTACTGGCGGTAAATCTTCGTAAATGGTCACTGTTATGGAAGCATTGGCTAAGTTACTGGCCTCGTCGCTTACATAATAGTTAATAGTATAAGTGCCAACTGTATTGATGTCTAAATCTCCGCTTATCACAATCTTATCACTCAAATCACAATCAATATTATCACTTGCAGATACAGTAGGGTAGATAAAGGTTTCGCCTAATTGCAACATTATATTTGGCTGACTGGCAACAGAAATAACAGGTGGAGTAATATCAGAATTTTGACTTACAACGGTTGCATTGGCAACAATATCTTTAATAGAGTAGCTGTACATAGAGCGGGCAAAAGTACCTGCTACTAAGCGTTCATTTTTGTAATCAATTTGAATATCATATACTGGTACGGCAGGCATTAAATCGCCCATAATTTCCCAATAAATCCCTCCATTGTTAGAATAAAAAACACCTCCATCTGTAGCGGCAAATAACACATTATCCAACCCATTATCGTAAACTTCAATGCCATTTAAAGCAACAAGCGGCAGGTTTCCACTTATTGATCGCCAGCATTGCCCATAATTGGTAGATTTGAAAATATAAGGTCTGTCATCATTGTCTTTATAGCCGCTTTGAGTTACGTAAATAGTGTTTTCATTAGCATACGAATTTTTTACAGCGGTAATATATCGCTCAGGTAAGCCACTATAAATGGCCTCCCAATTATCGCCACCATCTTTTGTAATCCATACGTTTGCATCAACTGTGCCAGCCATTAAAATATTAGCATTTAGTGGCGATTCTGCAATAGTTGTTATGGTATGAAAGCGTTTGTTCAAAATTATGCCATCAGTTAAATCTTCACTAATTGGCGACCAATTAGCTTCTTCAGGTGTTTCATTTTTATACATTCTAAAAGTACCTCTGTACATAATGTTATCATTATGTTGACTTACTAAAAATGGCGTATCCCAATTGGTTCTATCTGTATTAACTATGCCATTATTAAAAGAACGAGATGATTCGTTACTTGTAGCAAAATTTTTTAAAATGTAAATATTGCCATTTTGAACAGAAACGTAACGAATATTTTGATTGTTTTCTAAAAATTGAACCGTAAAACCATCGCTACCCCAAACTCTTTGCCAATCGTTTATTGAAGTGTGACTGCCTTCAATAGTTCCGTTATCTTGTAAACCACCGGTGTAAATTCCGTTTTGATGAGGGTTTATTGAAACCCTGTAAAACTGCGAAATGGCAATGTTGTCAATATCTTCAAAAAACCAATTACCATTTGAACCGAGCTCACCTTTGTATAAACCACCGTCGGTTGCTACTACAGCGGTTTTATCGTCAACAAATTGCATATCGTGATTATCCACATGCACTCCATAAGAGTTTTGCATTACATTTTTCCATTCAGCACCATTTTCTGTTACCTTCCATAAATTTACACCCAAAATATATAATATATCATCATCGTTTGGTGCAACTGCCGTTTTACCAAAGTACCAACCAAAATCTTGCCCGGGTCCACCATAGGTATTTATCTGTTCTGAGTTATATTCCAACTCTGCCCAGCTATCTCCACCATCTAAAGTTTTGTAAGTGTTGTAATAACGATGTAAGGAATCAACATAAGTGGCATACAATTTTTGAGAATTTTGATTAGATATTGCTAAACGAATTCTAGAGAACTTGCCCAATGGTAAACCATTTGTTAGTTGTTTCCAGCTTGAACCGCCGTTTACAGATTTGTAAATTTTAGCATCTGTTCCCTTAGTTAGTGATTCCGTGTTGTTTCTAATACGATTCCAGGCTGCTGCATAAATTATATTCGGGTTGTTTTTATCAATTTCTATATCAATTACACCAGCACTTTCCGATACGTATAGCACTTGTCGCCAGGTTGTACCACCATTTGTACTTTTATATAGTCCTCTATTTCGGTCTCTTTCGTAAGGTAAGCCCATTGAGGCCGCATATATTAAATTGGAGTTTTGCGGCGCAACATAAATATCTGCAATAACGTGCTTAAAAGTTAAACCAATTCTTTTCCAAGTATCTCCTCCATCAGTACTTTTGTAAAGCCCATCGCCTACTGCAGGAAAACCAGAAATATTGGCATCGCCAGTACCAGCATAAAGTACATTTGAATTATTTGGATCATAAACAATTTTACTTATAGAAAGTTGCGAAAAATCGTCAAAAACGGGTTTCCAGGTTAAACCATTATTAATTGTTTTAAAAATACCTCCCATAGCTGCACCTACTAACATTATACTAGCATTATTAGGATGAATTGCTATAGTATTAATTCTGCCGCCAATATTAGTTGGACCTTCTAATCTCCAATCTTCTTCACTTTTTTTAGAGGTTTTAAGCGCCTTACTTTCTTTTATTTTGGCCAGTTGATTATCATAAGCATTTAAATCTGGCGCAGTTTCTGGGTAATTTCTTAAAGCAAAAAAATGATCGTTATACTCGTGCTTATGATGAACAGATCTAACTTTATTTTTTTTTGACTTGGGTTTAAAGTTTAAAACAAAATTTGCCGTAAAAATTATAACCAAAAAAAATAATATGTATTTTATAATTTTAAGAAAGTTGAGATTGAACATTTTATTCTTGTTTTAACATTCGCAAAATTAAGCATTTTGGCTTGCTGTATCAAATTTATTAATTAAGAAGTGATTTAATGTCTTTATACACCGCTAACCAGCCTTCTGAGATTAATCTTTTAGTTTGTGTGTTATATTTTGGCGGATGATAACTACTTGACAGGCTTAAATAGTAAAAGATTATTTTTTATAATTTTTAATGAAAAACAGAACTAGATTGAAGAAGTAAAACATAATTTGCTGTTTGCTTAAATCTTTAATTGTTAAATCATCCGGAAAGTTTTCTACTGGTGCAAATAAAGAATTTTTACTATAACCAGAGTTTGGGAACATTTTTAGTATTTGCATATTACTATTTTCATACTTTTTTAATAAATCTATTTTAAATTCTTTGGAGTAATAATTTTTTGATCTTATAACTTCATTTTTTAATAAATTAGTAAAAAACATGTTGTGTTTAAAAATTACATCAGCTATTGTTTTACGGAAAGAAGGGTCATCTATTTTAGGAAGATATTGTGTAATTAAAATTTTATGAAACAAGGATAGTGATGGATTAACATTATTTTTTTTAGTAATTATAATGTCATTGTCAAATATTGAACTATTTATATTTTTGAAAAATTGTCTATATATAAAGTCTTTCTCTTTTGATTTGTTGTAGATTTTCAGATCTATATTAGAAAAGCCATTATCGTACCAATTTAAAATAAATTGATGAAAATTTAACTTAGTTTTTTTATGAAATTTTTCTAGATCAATAGGCGGTCTATTCTGCAGCCAAATTTGTTTTACATGTTGATCGTAAGAAGATTCCAAATAATCATCTTGCCTTCTTAAATATAAAATTAAAGTAACCTCAAAATTTTTTAATGAACATTTTAGTGCTTGTATTTCCTTAGAGGTTAAATAACTATATAGTTCTGATGAAAGTATTAATGTTTCACAGTTATTGTTTTGTCTAAAATTTTCAAGTAATTGTGTAAAAGTAATTAAACTAACTGCTTTGTGATGTGCTGCAATGTTTTTATTTGGCACAAAAATTTTAGCTATTCTGTGGTTAGATTTTATTGCAGTATCATCTTCTTCAAACTTCGGAAATAAGATGCCAAATTTTTCTGATAAAGATATTCTGTTATTGTTTAAAAAACCTTGAATAGCCGTTGTTCCAGTTTTTTCAAGTCCTATGTGTAAGTATATTTTTTTCAATAATAATTGTTTAGTTTACATTTGATAACCAAAATAGTTAATATACTTTCCTAAACGGAAATTTGCTACTTTAATTTGTTCCTTTGTTAGTTCGTTTTTCCAATAATCAATTTCATTGATGTCAGCATCATTGCTATTAATTTCAAAATTTTTTAATCTTAAAAATGAACTCAATTCTTGCTCTATTTTTTCCTTATTTTCATTAGCTAAATCTTCTAATTTCAATTGATAGAATTTATTTATTTTAGTGTGTTTACTAAATTTTTTTTGACCGACAAAAGCTTCATAAATTTGCAGCAACCAAAAGCAAGCTTGTTCAAAATCGTTAGGTGCCCAGTTTTGTTTGGTTAATGAATATGCTACACCTCTCGGATCGCGTACAATGTGTAAAAATTTTAAGTCAGGGAATAATTTATTTAAAAAATTTAAATGTAAAAAGTTGTGTGGTGTTTTCTCAACAAATCTTCTTTTAATATTATACCCCTTAAGATTGACACATAAATTAGTTAAAAAATTTCTAATTAATATCAGTAATTCTGCTTCATTCAGGTAAAGTGGTATGCCAGATTTAGTCCATAATTTATCAATAAAATCGTTTACTATTTCATCATAAAGTTTATCGTCATTTAAAAAAGAATTCAATCCATCAGTTTTGTAGAAGGTCCCATCGGTTTTTAAGGCATTTACTAAGGCTTTAAAACGTTTTATGGCTGTTTTAGCCCTATCAATATTATAGTTTTCGGCCAAGGAATAGTATAAATCTACTAAGCCATTTTCTGCAATAATAAATTTTGTTTCTCTTCTAGAAAAACCATAACAACTGTTATTTCTTTCTACAAGTAAAAATAAAAGCGATGTACCACTTCTACCAGATCCTCCAATAAAAATAGGGTTTACTAATTGTGCCATTATTTACATATTATATTTAAATAAAAACTATTACTGTAGGGGTTAGGGTATTTTTTTTGTAGATCAAGATTTTCTCTATATAATTTTCTATGCATCTGTTGTATTTCTTCTCCATTTTCGTATTTACCCCAAAACCAGTTATTTAAATTAAAGTGCACATTAGCGGCGTAAGTTTCCTTATACCATTTCCATAAATCTCTTAAAGGGTTGTTTGGTTTAGTAAAAATATTCAACTCTTTGTCTGCCCATTTAAAATTTTTACCAAAACCTGAAAAATGATAAAATTTTAATTTTTCACTATTTACCATCCATTCGTTATTTGAAAAAGAAATGTTTCTATTTTTTATATTCCATGTTGCAACATTATAACTTTTGTTTTTTAATATACAAATATTTTCGAAAAGATACGGTGCTAAATTACACCATTTTTGATCTGTAAATAAACCAGCTTGAAAATCAGCATAGGCATAGTGTTGTATTCTGTATGCCCACCAATCCAAAAAAGTTCTACTTTCTGGTGTTTTATTAAATGCATAAAAGCCTAAATTAAAAGTACCATGCTTTAAGGCGGCCATTTCGTGGTTTTTTATGCCTGCTTCTTCGTGTTCGGCATCAGTAATATGTGGGGTTAAAATTGCCGCGTGTTTATCTAATAGTTCTAAAATTTCATCCATTTTAGAAAAAACAACTGTATCCGGATCTAAATAGATCACTTTATCCGCTTTTTTTACATCAAACAAATATTGCGCTGCAATACCTTTTACTGCGGTACATAACTCTATCACATTATATCTGAATGCCCAGCTTCTAAAATTTTTAATTGGTAATTTGTGAGCAAATAAAACTTCGTCAAAAGGCTGATTTAGCCAATTTACAGCACTTTCATTTATATCATTAAATAGTAATATAAATTGCCAATCGGGGTGATGCTTCTTTACAGATTGAGCCAAAATACGGGCGTTTGCCAAATAGGCACCATTTATTGAAGTGTAAACGTATACCACTTATTAAATTGAATTAAAGGTTGATATTGCTAAATTGAAATTGTTATTTTTAATAGCAATAAAAAAATTAATATACTCTTTTGTTGGGAGGTATTTTTTTGAGGCTTCTTCAAAATCTGTCACAGAAAAATTAGATAGCACTTGAGATAATTTGGGGTAAAAGTCTGATGTTTTATTTGGTAGTTTTTTTACACCTATAAAAAGCCAAACCAATTTTATTATCATTCTATGATAGCCAATGATTTTAAATGCTTTGTTTTCTTTTTTACTCAAAAGTTGAATAAGCATTGTTAATATTTTACATTGATCTAACAAATCTGACTCACTAAAGCTGGTTGATTGAGTTTTGCCGGCTTCTGTTGATAGTTTTCTATACAAATAGGTAGGCTCGCCACATACTGATATATTTGATGCTGTAAGATAGGCTTGATAGATAAAGTAATTATCCTCGTAATTTAAATTCTCTGGAAATAAAATATTATGGTCTGTAAGAAATTGACGCTTGTACAGTTTAGCACAAGGCCCAAAATCAGAAAAAATTTCATTTAAATATTTAGCTGTTTTTGTATCTTTAATTGATGATTGTGTTTTGAGTGTTTTCATATCAATATTAAAATTTGAATTTGGAAAATACTCTGGCGAAGGGGCATTAAATTTGTTTTCATTAAAGATTATTAGTGGCGAAACAATTAGATCACTAATATCATTGTAAGCCAAATCAGTTAAATTTTGTAAAGCTCTATCATCTAAAACATCATCTGCATCTAAAAAAAATACATATTTTCCTTTTGCATTTTTAATGCCCATATTTCTTGCATTTCCAGCTCCTTTTATTGGTTGTTGAAAGGTATTAATGTTAGCGTAAAGCGTAGCATATAATTCAGAAATTTTAAAACTTTCGTCGGTAGAGTTATTATCAATAATTAAAATCTCAAAAGCTTCTAAAAACTGAGTTTGACGTAATATTGATTGTACTGAATGAATTAACCAACTTTGACCATTATAAACAGGTATAATAATACTAATAACTATATTTTCTGTTTGGTTATGAAGCATATTTGGATTTACAGGTTCTGCGGTATAATAAGTATAACCGCTTGCCTCTGCTATGTAATAAATACTTCTTTCAATGGCGTGCGCAATTGTACCATCACCTTTAATAGGTTCTTTTGGAAAATCGGTGTAATTAATTTTTGCAGTTAAAAGTTTTTCTAAAGCTTTTGGTTTAAACCAAAACATAGTGCCTGCTGGAAATTCTACTTCATCTGGATTTAAATTTTTTGTATTAATTTTTAAACTTTTCAAAAAACTTTTAGTGATGTCATAATTTTCACCCCAATTGTATAGCAAAACTAACTCACCCAGTAACTTTGGTGCTATAATGCCTACCTTATCTAACTTGTCAAATACTTCTAATATTGCGTTTGTATAATTAGCATCTTTTATTAAGCAATCTAATGAGTTTTGAAGCCAAAGCTTGCCCATACTGGTATTGTGTATAGTTTTTTTTGTATGAATATGTAATGCAACATCATACGCTAATAGTTGCTTGCCAAATTCTACTATAAAAGGACCAATATCTCGTCCTCTATTTGGGGTGGTTACAATTTCATAAGCAGTTAATTCTTGTTTTTTTAAACAGCTTTCAATGTCATTTATATTTTTTAATGAAGTAGATAAATATAGGTCGTAATCAAAATTTATTTGCTTAATGTAAGTGCAGATTTCTTCAAAAACATCTAAGTAAAAAATATGTACGTGTATGGCAACTTTTTGACTTATATTCTTATTTTTTATTGGCGTAAAACCATCATAAAAGGGCAATAGTAAATCTATTTTTGGGCTATTTAATTTACTAAGTATCAACTGGCTTTTCGTATTGGGGTCATATTTAATTCTACCAATTTCATATTTGTCAGTAGTGCAAATTTTGTAAGTTGCTTCGCCTCTAAGCAACTCTATTAATGGAATTTTTAACCGAAAGGCTTTTTTATAATGACTTGAAAATTTTAGTTTCAAATCGTGCCTATATAAATTAGCTTTTCCAGTATTTATTAGCTCATTATTTCTATATAAATTTACACTAATATCTTTTTCCAGGTTATTAACATCAATTATCCAGCCTATAGCATTAAACCCGTCAATCTTATCAAAAAAACCATCGTAAATAATAGTTGTTTTAGGTAAATCGACTATACTTTTTTTAATAGGTACTGTTATTTCTTTAGTTGTCTGTTTTGATGTATTTGCATCGGTTGAAATTTTAATATTTATATTGGTTTCAATATTTTCTATAGGCTTTTCAAGTTCTATTTCAAAACCATATTTACCATCTCCTATTCCATTATCTAATAAGTCTTTTCTTATTATATTACAAGCGGCTTCTTTTACTAATATTCCGTCATTTTTATAAATGTAAATTTGCAACCGCTGATGATCATCTTTTTTGTTTCGAAACCATCCCATAATTTGAGTTTCATTAATTTCATCAATATAACCTTCTAAATCTATATGGCTTGAGTATGAAATTTTAATATTGTGTTGAGTCTCAATATTCTGTTGAAGTTCAATATTAGAATTTACTAAATCAATCCACCTTTGTTCAAACCTGTCCTCAAAATCGTTGCCTGGTAAATTTTTATGAAATAATACAGTTTTTCTACCTTTAAAAAAATCTGATATAAAACGGATAGGATAGGTTAGTCCATAACCTACTTTATAACTTAAAGAGTTAATAATATCGTTAGCTAATTCATTATTAGCTTTAAAGTATTTTTTAAGCTTAAAGTACAATACCATAAGCTCGTTTTTTAAATTTTCTATATGCCTGATTATTTTATTGCGGTAATGTATAAAATAAAATTGAAGCAATAATATAACTTTTAAAGTATTTTTTAAACACCAGAATAAAAAACTTTATACATAAAAAAAGCCTATTCTCAAAAGAGAACAGGCTTAATGAAAAACTACTAAACGACCCTATTATTACATTGGTACTTTTAAGACTATGTCTAAATTTAAAGTCACAAAATTTAATAAAAATGTTTTGCTACTTAAAACTTTACTGTTATTTTAACTTTCTGCCACAATAAACAAAAAAATATTCATAAGTTCTACATAGGTGGTATTATATTTTTGAAATGACCATTTAATTTTACTTTCTTTTTTAACATTTCTGCTTCTTTTATTACTGGTATAATTTTTTTGAGATGCTCAAAAACCAGCTTTGTTCTAACGCTTTCACGTTTTACGGTTAATAATTCATATTCTTGCTGTTGTGTAAAACCAATATGATGTGCTAATTGAAAGGAGTTGTTAATATTTTCAAGTTTTGCTTTATTTATATTTAAAGTGCTAAACAATTCATCGGCTAAAACAATACATTTTTGTAATAATGAAGGTACCTTATCATCAACTAATTTTTCATTTGATATAATGCCGCCCGAATAGAGCTTATTAGGTACTTTTTTTACAAATTCAATCATTCTAAAAACAGCAATACCTTTTGTTGAAATATCTAAAGTACCATTATCATATTTTTTATGAATATCTAATACTTGCATTGTACAACCGTATTCTTTTAACTCATCATTAAAATAAGGTAAAATGCCAAAAGTAGTTTTATTATTGAACGACTCGTTAATTAGCTCCTTATACCTTGGTTCAAAAATATGTAAATTAACTTCTTCTCCAGGATAGGCCACTAAACCTAATGGAAACAAAGGCAAAAATTTCATCATAAAATGCAAGTAAGTAAAGAAAAAGTAGAGTTGCAAATACTTTAGTATGATTTTATCTTTTAGTTATTAAATTTAAATAAAACTACAAATGAAAGTAAAATTGAAGTTCTTGTGTTGCATAGTTTTTATGCTTGCAACACATAAAATATACGCCTGTTCTGGCACACATGAAACTGCTTTATGTAACATTATTCATAACCAAAATTTTTTAGCAAATAGTTTAATTTGGATTGGCGAACCAGTTGATAGTTGTATTGCATATACTTCTTACGCAGGAAAATTTGAGGCTTGTGGGTTTTTAATAACTGAAATTTTATATGGCAACGTTAACAAAAATGATAGCGTTCCCATTAACCCTTAGTTTCAAAAACGGCTTTTAACGCCGGGGCTTCTTCGGGTTTTATTTTACCAGCTAATACCAAACGAAGCTCTCTCCGACGTTGCGCCAAATCATAAATTTGTTTTTCGTAATTGGTTTGAGGTATTATTGGAGCTACTTTGGTAGGCTCTCCAGAAGCATCTAAAGCCACAAAAGTGTAAAAGGCTTCGTTGGCTTTTATTTTAGTCTGCTCTTTATGGTTTTCTGCCCACACCTCAATAAAAGTTTCCATACTTGTGTTAAATGCCCTGGTTACCTTAGCTTCAATGGTTACCACATCACCCAACTTAATAGGTTTTTCAAACGAAACATTGTCAACCGAAGCAGTAACAACGGTACAATTACTGTGCTTTTGTGCCGCAATAGCAGCAGCAATATCCATCCAATGTAACAACTTACCACCGCGTAAATTAAACAACACATTGGTATCATTAGGTAAAACCATTTCCGTCATTACGGTAAGTGAATCAATAGCATATTTTTCATCCATGCTACAAAAATAAATCAAATAATTTAAATGCCAGATTATTAGGATTTCTATTCTTTTGAAGTTTTAACTATTTATCATCTTTTCCTTTTAGTAAATGCTGGTACTTTTTTTTGTTTTTTAAATGCTTTCTTTTCGCAACTACGTATTTCGATTCATCTTCTAAATCTTCAATCATAAAATCAACGGGTCTACCTGTTCCTCCTGGATTATTATACCAATATATCAACCTTACATTATCACAATCCATAAAATACTCATAAGAGTAACCAAACAAATTTCCACTTTGAGTTTGTAACCAAAATACATCAATCTTTCCTCCAATCCGTTTCGACCAATTGCAATCTTCGGCCAACATCTTCACTTTTTCCTCAAGATCTCTTTCAATAATAATTGCTTCATCAATTGTACCAGCGGGAAATTTCGATGTGTTTTGAGCAATCGCTCCAACAGACATACAAATTGTTACAATCAAAAATAAAAGTCTTTTTTTCATTTTTTAATTTATATTTATTTTAATGCGTTTTTAAAGTCAATGCCCGTTTAGTTAATGCTTGCTATACCAAATTAGCTATAAGATGTAGAATTTTATAACTAATTTGGTTTAACGCAGCAAATTTTATTAGGTCTGGCAAAATTACTTTACTAAAAAACGATTTATTTATTCAAATCGTTAGTTTAGATTTGCATCGTTTATATAATATTTTAGATTGATGTCTAAATCATTCTTTTTTCAAAAGTTAAAGTTGTTCTACCTAAAGTAACTGCTCCAAAAATCATCAATAACAAAGCTAAACTAATTAAACCCCATTGGCTTAAAGTTGGTATTTGTGGCGTAATGCAACCATCAAATATTGATATAATTGTAGTGGTGCAAGCCGCATCACCATCATCGGTTACAGTTACATTAAAAGAACCAACTGCACCAGCAGGTGATACCACCGTTTGCGTATCATTAAACATACCAGTACCATTAGTCATTGACATATCTGCCCAATTAATAGCAAAAGTGTAAGTTGTTCCAGTAGTGTTCATTCCATTAACCGAAATATCATAAGTACCTACATCATCAGTATTATCTTCTGGTGTACCACCATCATCACAAGCAGTTTGTGAAATAGTAACCTCTATAGTACAAGGTTCAACAACTGGTACAGTAACATTTGTAGGATCTTCATCCATTACTGCCGTACTGCTTGCACAACCAGCTGCCGTAACTGCAATATTATTAGTATAATCAGCCATAGCCCCTGTTACCGTACAAACATAAGTTTCTACATCA
>Ga0209828_1001123_pt1 | contig 24819 bp, 20 predicted proteins | sample MaitaG_FD_187429 | JGI IMG/M metagenome (GOLD analysis project Ga0209828, IMG submission 187429) | Marine algal microbial communities from Maine, USA - Maine_Asex2 metaG (SPAdes) (version 2) | ecosystem: Host-associated > Algae > Red algae > Unclassified | place: Maine, USA | collected 2015-01-05
GCCTTCTTTGAGCGAGCTTTCTTCGTTTCTCCAGCCGGAGGGTGTGCGTCGGTAAATCCATCAAGCTGTTGGTTGTAGAAGTCGATCATGGATTCGACATTGCGTTGAAGGTCCTTTCCCGAGCTGTTGTAGACCCAGGCGTCGCGGTTTGTCTTCAGTCCGTTCGACTGGAGCGCAAAGATGGCATCTGGTTCGCCTTCCAACGCGACTAGTTCCTCGTACGAGGCATTCCGTTGGTTGATCCAGTCGTGATGGTCGTTTGGAGTGACCTGGTCCCACTCGATCGAGTCGATGGTCGATTCATCAACAATTGCGAGCTTTTCTTCTCGGTCGAGATAGTCGCCGATGTCCCGGTATTGAATCTGCCCTCTCTCCGCTGGAACTGCGCCAGATCTTTTGACGAGCAGTGTTATCGCCACGGTGGCTCTGCTCCCTGCACCAAATGTCTGGCCTCCTTCGCGTCTTGCTTGCTCGCCGCTGGTGCGAGTGTTACCGCGGAGGTTGAAGATGTAGATGTCGTGAAACTCACGCTCGACTACTGTTCGAATCCCTTTACCCGAGTTGCTGTCAAGCCAACCGCCGTTGGTCACGAAGCCGATGACCCCCCCGTCGGGCTGATCCAACAGCTGATTGGACGCCCAGCGAAATGCTCGAACGTAAGAGTCATAAAGTGAGCCGGACTTCGTTCGACGTCCTGTCTTCGTCACAGACTCCGCAGAGTACGTGCTTTCGATGCTCGCGTCGAGCGTCGGATATGACTGATTCTGATTGTCGTCGTTTTGGCTCGTTTGGCCGACTGAGTATGGAGGGTTGCCGACGATGACTCGGATGTCGAGTTGTTTTTGTCGGTCGGCGCGCTCGTTGTTTTGGGGGAAGAGGACCTCGTCCATGGGGTCGCCTTCTTCGGCGAGCTGGAAGGTGTCGGTGAGGACCATGCCTTCGAATGGCTCGTAGCCGTCGGGGGCCCCTTCGGCGTTGTTGAACGCAAGTTCGATGTTGATCGCTGCGATGTAGTAGGCGAGCAGCATGATCTCGTTGGCGTGCAGTTCGTCGGCGTATTTGCGGGCGAGCGCGTGGGGCGGGATCAAGCCTGACTGGATCAAGCGGGTGATGAAGGTGCCGGTGCCGGCGAAGGGGTCCAGGATGTGCACGCCTTCGTCGGCGAGTGAGGCACCGTCGAAGTGGATTTTGAGCAGGTCATTGACCGAGCGGTTGATGAAGTCGACGATCTCGATTGGTGTGTAGACGATGCCGAGTGCTGCCGATGCCTTCGGCAAGGCCTTCTTGAAGAACTTCTCATACAGCTCCGTGATGACTTGCTGGCGGCCCTCGGCCGAATCGATGCCGCCGATGAGCATCCGGATGTGCTCGTAGAAGCCCTCGAGGGTGGCGCGTTCGGTTTCGAGGTTTGTGTCATCGAGTGCGTCGAGCATCCCTTGCATTACTTGGGAGACCGGGTTCTTCTTGGTGAACTCGTCGCCACCGAAAAGCGCCTCGAACACCGGGCGGGTGATGAGATGCTGTGACAGCATTGCGATACCGTGGTCTCGGGTGATGCCGTCGTTCAGGTTGTTTTGCAGGGCGGTGAGGAAGACGTCGAACTGTTCGACCGTCGCCGGGTTCTGCTCGGGGTGTTCGAGCAGTGTCCGTATTCGTGTCTCCTGGGATGCGGCAATCGAGGCGATGTCGGCGGCCCACGAGTCCATGTAGCGTCGGTCACCGACCTTCTCGACGACTTTGATGTAGAGCGCCTCGCGCCAAGCGTCGAGTTCAGGGAACGCAAGCTGCTCGAAGCTGTCGACTGATGTGGTGGTGGTGAGCACTGATCCTGGTGAGTCGCTGGCGTCTCCGCCGGATACCCCGATGCCGATGATCTCGATCTTGGACGAGCCTTTGTTGATGTCGATTTTGTTGATTTCCGCAGCGAGGCGTTCATCGTGGGAACGCAATGCTTGAAGTACCTGCCAGACAACCTGGTATTGCTTGTTGTTCTTTAGAGCGACTTCTGGGGCGACACCTGCGGGCACGGCTATGGGGAGAATGACGTAGCCGAACTCTTTGCCCTCGGCGAGACGCATTACGCGTCCGACTGCTTGCACGATGTCAACGACGCTCTTGCGGGGTTGCAGAAACAGCACGGCGTCAAGAGCCGGGACGTCTACGCCTTCGGTCAAGCACTTCGCATTCGACAAGACACGACAGACACCGTGACCGGGGTCTTCTTCTACCCAAGCGATGGCTTCAGAACGGTCGCGTACATTGACCGTGCCATCGACATGTTCGGTTTCGATGCGCACCGCGTTCGGGTTGGCGCGATTCTCGAGAGCCGCGTTGACGACCGCAGGAAACTGATCCCGGAACAGCTTCGACTGTTTGATAGTGGAGGAAAACGCCACGGCACGTTGCATTGGTTTGCTGTCGTCGCCGAACTGCGGTCCACGCTTTGACAAGCCGTGCCAGCAGCCGACCATGCGGGCGACGTCGTTGAGCGACATTGAGCCGTCTTCACTGGTGAGCTGGCTCTGGAATGCAGAGGAGACGTCGTCTTCGTTGACGGCAAGGACCAGCACCTTGTAGTCGGTGAGGAGCTTTTTGGCGACAGCCTCACCGAAGGGAAGTTCGTGGAAGACGGGGCCAAATACAGCCTCGTTGTCCATCGATGCTACGAAGATGTCGTTCTCGGCGGCCTTGGCCTTGGTCTGATCGCCGTAGATCCGCGGCGTGGCGGTCATATACAGCCGCTTCTTTGCGGCCACCCATTCATCCTGGTGGACTTTCTGGAAATGGGAAACCTCGCCCTTGCCGTCACCGGCTCCAGTTGTGCGGTGTGCTTCGTCGCAGAGGATCAGATCAAACTTGTCGAGGCCGAACTCGTCATCCTGTTGCGACTGCTGGCATTGGTGAATGACATCGATCGACTGATAGGTCGAGAACACGACGTTCATATGTCCGTCGTCTATCACCGCTTCCATCACGGCGAGAAGCTCTTCGGGGTTCGTCGAAGCGGGGAACGAGAGATCGTTCGGGCTCATGTCCTCTTCGTCGCGGCGCTTGCCGGCGTTGGTATCGGAGCAGACCGCAAAAGTATTAAGGGGAATGGATGCGTCGCTAGCCCACGCTTTAACCGCCTGGGACAGCAAGTTGATCGACGGAACGAGGAACAGGACCGTTCCGCCTTTGCCGATCAGTTGTTCAGCCAACCGCAGCGATGTAAAGGTCTTGCCGGTGCCACACGCCATGATCATCTGGCCGCGGTCGCGCTTCTCGAAACCCTCGAGAACGTCTTTGACCGCTGTTTCTTGGTGATCCCACAACGATTTCAGTTTCCGCAAATGCAGCTGGGTTGGTCGATCGATCGTGAATCGATCCCAGTTGACCCGTGAGTCTTCGAAGTCTTGGACACGCCAGATGTTGATGGACTTCGAATTGTTGTCCAGGTTCGGCTGAAGGTTCTTGGACTCTTTGCCCGCAGTCGAAATGATTAGTCCTGAATGGAAGTCCGGCTGGCCCAACATCCCGACGAACGTCGATACGTGCTTCCAGTCGAGAACAGCTCGAGGTGAGTAAAACTTGCACTGGATGCCCACGAGATGGCCGGTACCGCGTTCTTTGGCGACAAGGTCAATGCCGGTGTCGGTGCGGCCGTTGCGGCCAGGCCAGTCCATCCACGACCACACTTCATCAAAACGCTCAGTCTGCACGGGGTCAGTTCGCAGGAACTGCTCACAGAACACCTCAAACGTGCGACCCTTGGCCGTCTTGCTACTGGCCGATTCTTCAAACTGATCCAGCAGTTGACGAAACGTTGTCATTCGATCCTCTTTATCGGCTAGTCATCTTGTATAGGTTCGTAACACGACGCAGGTTCACCTGTGGACATGTGACCCCCATTTGGGTGTCGTTATGGCCAAGAGCGTGTATCTGCGCTTCCTCGTGGCTTTGAGGTTGCTGCGAAGCTCAATTTCGTCTTCGGTCAACGGCTTCCAGAAGACCGGATCGCCGGTCGGGGTAACAGCGTCAAACGGGCGGGCGAGTGGCGGGCGCCCTTTGGTGTGCGCCGCAACATGTTGTGCAGTCGACGCCGCGTCGCTAGCGGCGCCGCTGAAGTCCTCTGACCATCGCATGCACCAATCCTACGTGAGCGAACCATGTGGTTGCAGTGCCTTGATCTCTTCCGGGACACATACCGTGCGAGCTGCAACGGTCCTCTCGCGTCAGGCGCGGAGAACCTCCGTTACGCAGGGGATGGTTGGAGCGGCAGCGAGACGCGCGTCGGCGGTGAGCAATGGGCAGTCCAGTGCCTCGGCGAGAGCGAGATCGTCAACTGCAGTCTGGAAACCCACTCGGCCACCGGACCGTTCGGCGATCCGAGCGATCACCTCGGTGATAGTTGGTGACTCAGCGATACGCGAGAGTTCCTTGGTCAGATACTGCTGGAGCGATTGACCTGCGGCCTCGGCGCGACGCTGCAGGTTTGCGTGGACATCGGCGGGCAGATCTCGGATCAGCACGTTCGGCATGCTTGCAGCTTGCCGGTACCGCCCTCTTCAACCCTCTACTTTACATAACGTGTATTTCCGGCGGTAGTCGCCAATTTTCGGTGAGACCCCTCGAGGTCCAGGATCCTGCGTGTCGCCGAGCTTGAACTACCTGTCACGCCAGGCCATGGAACAGGCACTCGAACTGATGGTTGCCCGGGACGAACACGTGATGCCATGAAGGAGTTCGGCGACTGGGCGATCAGCGCTGCCCGGAGGCCTCCAGAACCTACGCGCTGTTTTCACTCGGGCCGAGGAGCTCACCGGTCGTCACAACCAGGTCATTCCTGGGACTGACGTTCCTCGGCCATGGAGACCGAGATCTCCTCGTAGTCCACGGTCCAGAGTCGTGAACGCACGCCGTAGCTCTTCCAACCCAACAGGCGCTGCGCCCGCTCAGACATGTGTTGCGCCGCGGACCACGGCACCGAAATTGGCAGCGCTTCCTCCGGAGTCAACCAGCCCAACACGAACGAAACATGCAGGCCGAAGCGCCATTGGTCCTGGGTCACGTTTGCTCCGCCGTTGTGGATGACGCGACCGGTGTAGATCAGCCCGTCGCCCGGCTGCATCTCCGCGTACGCAATCTGATCTTCGCCGGGCGCCTGCTGATAGTCATCCCACCGGTGACTGCCGGGCACGACATGGGTCGCCCCCACTTCGGCGGTGAACTCACTCAAGGCATACATGCAGGAGATGGTCACCTCCGGCGAGGCCGGCGTGCAGAGTGCCATCCAGTTTCCCGCGTCGCGATGCCACATCTGGGCGGTCTCGCCCGGCCCGATGATCATCATCTGCGCGGTGTTCATCCAGTAGTCATCGCAGTGCGGCAAGAGCAGCTCATCGGACACGGCCCGCAGCGTGGGAGCCAGGAGAATGTCCTCGAAGGCGGCGCTGCGCCAACCCAGACGGGTGAAGCGTTTGGTCTCCCGACCCCAGAACTCGACCGTGCGATCGCTGCCGGTGGTCGCCCCGGGCCGGTGGCCATGAGATGCTTCGGCGATGTCGGCCATGAACGCGTCAACGGTCGACGAAGCAAGCAGGTCTTTGATGATGACGCCACCGTCAGTGTCGAGATGCGTCAGGACATCGGTCAGGGGCGCATTGGCCGGCAACGTCGTGAGTTGAGCAGCGTTGGCAGCAGTCATCTCCGAGCCTCGGTCCAGGTGTTCACAATCGGCTCCAGCTCGGTCGGCGTGGAGCCGTGAAGGATCACTGCGTCACAACCAAGATCGAGCTGGTGCTGGACTGCAGCCACACATGCGTCCGGCGACCCGGTGGCGCTGGCGGCCAGCCATTCGGCAGGGATCAGTTCGGCCACGTGCTCCAGTTGTTCGGTCGTCGCCCGGGAGTCAAAGCCGCCGCGGAAGCCTGAGACCAACTCATCCTGGCGAAAGCGTTCCAGCACCTCCGGATCCCACCCATTGGTCTTCACCATGAGATCGCCGTACCCCTGCAAATAGGTTGCCATTCGGCCCACGGACTTCATGAGCCGAAGTGGCTCAGGGAGATGATCGCCAATGGTGGCCAGACACGACCAGACTTTGACGTCGTCCGGATCGCGACCGGCATCGACCGCCGCGGTCTTGACTGTTTCAACACACCGCGCTGTTGTCTCATCGGTGAAGTAGGTGTGCAGGATCACCTCGTCAAAGCACCGGCCGGCAAGCTTGAGTGTGTTGTCGCCAAAGGCCACCAGATTCATTGGCAGGTGCTCATTGAGTGACGCATCCAGATGCAGTACCGGCCATGAGCCGGCCGGTCCGTCATGACCCATGACCACTTCGCCTCGGAACAGCCGCCGCATGAGCTGCGCGAAGTCCTCCATCTGTGCGGTGGAGATCCGGTCAATACCGAAGGCGTCCTGCAACATGGGAATACCGCGACCCAGGCCAAGTACAAAGCGGCCGCCGGTCAGACTCTGCATCGTTCGCGCGTAGCCCGCGGTGACAATCGGATGCCGGGTGTTGTGGTTGGTGGCCGCAGTTGCGATCGTGATCCGCTCAGTTACCGCGCCGGCTGCGCCGCACAACGTGGCCGCTTCCTTCTTGTTGTATCGCTCGGAGATGAAGGCCGTTCCAAATCCCAGCGCCTCCCCCTGCTGCACCTCGGTGATCAGCTGGCGAGAGTTGTCGGCGTGGCCGGCCAGTGCATAAAAGCCGAGTTCCGGGTGCACTACTCCCCCGTCAGAACCGCCACTCCCGTTGCTTCGGCTACTCACGGTCGGTGTCCCACACCACGTCGGTGTCCATGTACGGCGAAAGACGCTCGGGATCGTTCCACAGCGTCCAGCCGTCAAAGGCAATGCGCTCAAAGACCAGGTTGTCTTCGTGGAAGGTGCGATTCTGGGTCGCACTGATGGGATTGAACACGTTGAAACCCTTCTCCTCAATCAAGTAGCGATACCGCGGATCGTTGTTGCTCTGGGAGTAGCCAAACGGCGAGATGTAGATATCGGTGGGGCCGACGATGTTTGCCACCTCGCGCTCCCAATTGTCGGCATCGAAGGTTGATCGACCGTAACTCATCGTCCCGGTCTTGAACGCCTCTGCATGGGTGTAACTGTGACTGGCAAAAAGCCATCCCAGTTCTTTGAGCCGATCGGCCACCCGGGTTGCTTCGGCCACCCGCTGGTCATAGTCCGGTTCGTCCACCTGATCACGGCTCACGTCGTACCCGAGTACTCCTTCGAAACCGGTGAGCGCAAGAATGCCTTTGGCCCCCTGAAAGGAGAAGTCAGGGTTGTCCAGCACGTACTGATCAAGAATGGGCATGACGTCGCCGGACAACGTCAGCTCGGGTTCACCGCTCGGGCTGTACACCAGAGTCGCCACGTTCTGGCGGTCATCAATTTCGAGCCGCTCGGCAAATCCGTTGCCTTCCATGTATTCGTAATACGACACATCGTCGATGGAAAACACCAGCGGCTGCCGACCCGGCGGCAACATCAACTCCGGTTCACTGATAGTGCCGTCGTCGTTCTCGATGAAGAGCTCATGGATATCAATGAGGATGAAACCGCGTTCATGCATGTGTTCGATCGCCCGAGTGAACTCATTGACCGTCACCATCTCGGCCTGCCAGCCGCGCTCCAGATAGTCCCGGTCAAAGGCCAACTCGTTGTGCACAATCAAACTGTGCGTGAACATGTGATGCGCCTGGCCCTCATACAGAACCAAATCAGTCAGCTGGCGTTCCCACTCCGCCACCGCTTCGATCCGGCGGCTCACATCACTGTTCTGCGGAAACCAGTTCTGCAGACGGGCCAGGGTCGCCGTCGCAGCCTGGTAGTCACCGGCAACCGTCTGGCGATCGGCGGATCGGAGCAGCGGGCCGTAAGCGTCCGACATGGCTTCGGTCAGGCCGGGGTGCTCCGCCGGGTCCACTCCGGCAAACACCGCGCGACTCTGATCCCACAGCGCCAGAGCAGCCTCGGTCTCGCCAGCCTGAAGAAGCACTCCCAACTGGACGATCTGCTCGGGAATGGGAGTAGCCGTGGGCGTCGGCGGGACAGGGGTTGCCGTGGCGGGAGCCGAACCTGGGGTCGGCGTGGGGATGACGGTTGCGGAGAGAACCACCGCCTCCTCCGGCGCCGGACCCGAGGTGGATGAGCAGGCTGAAACCAAACCGAGAAGAAGTCCTCCCGCCAGAAGAAAGCCCCACCGCCAATGCCGCATGAAGCGACCGTATCGCACCACGAAGTCGGCGTCTCCGCTCCTTCACCCCGGGTGGTCGGTCGAACACCAGCCGCACCAGTCGGTGCCGCTAGCCTCTGCAGGATGAGCGAACCGATCGATCCAATACGCTTTCGCACCGTGATGGGCCAGGTACCAACCTGTGTCACCGTCGTGACCGCAATGGTCGACGACGCACCCGTTGCCATGGTGATTGGTAGCTTCGTCTCGGTCAGTCTCGACCCGCCACTTGCCGGCTTCTTCTGCACCGCCGGCTCCTACACATGGCAGCAGCTTCGCCAAGGCGAAACGCTCGGGGTGAACGTCCTGGCCGCTGACCAGGACGGCGTGTCCGGTGCCTGCATGCGAGCTCCCGAAGAACGGTTTGAGGGCCTCGACTGGAAGCTCGACGGCGGCGCGCCCCGCTTTGCTGACACCACGGCGTTCATTCGCCTCACCTTGAACCAGGTCATCGACGCCGGTGACCATGAGTTGGCGTTGTGCAACGTCGTGTCCATGGACACGCCCGAAGACGCCCGCGAGCCACTCATCTTCTACGGCGGTCGCTACCGGAATCTGACGGCCACCGACCACTGAGTGCGGCACAACGGCGCTCGCCGAAGTCATCCCATGGATCAGCGCCACTTCGGCGGCTTTCGGACCGTTCAACCCAACCTGTTCGGTTGGCTCGCGTTGCTCGTACCGGGAGCCCTCACCGGGGTCATCCTGACCGTTTTTCTTCCGGCCCCGTGGCCCGTTGGAGCCGTCATTGGTGCAACCGTCTCCTGGGCGGTTGCGGTGGTCCTGGACCACCAGAAATTCCAGCGCAGCTTTGTCAGCTACCACATCGATGTTGCCAACGTCGCCCAGCTGGATCAGATCGTTGCCGACCTCCGCACCAACGGCGTGGGCGTGGATCCGGAGTCGTGGACCGACCCCGGCGGCGAAGAACACTTTCTGCTCCGAGTCCGCCAACGCGACCGGGCCGTCGTCGAAGAACACGTCGGCTGGCTGTGACCGAACGGTCAGGCAATGCCCAGGCGGGCGAGCTCCGCGGACGGGTTGGCCATGAAGTCCCGGGTCATCCGCACTGACTCAACCTGATCCCAGACCACCGGGGCAATGCCATCGGCGCTGAATTCCAGAATCTGCGCATGCGGCAACGCGGTCAGGATCGGCGAGTGGGTTGCGATGAGCAACTGACTTCCTGCGTTCCAGTGCTCCACCAGCATCTTCATCAACTGCAGCTCCCCCGGAACCGACAGCGCCGCCTCCGGTTCGTCAAGGAAGAACAGTCCACCGGGGAAGAAGCGGTTCTTGACCAGCTTGATGAATGACTCACCGTGGGACCAGGCGTGCGGCGAGCCGCCGTATACCTTCTTGAAGTCCTTCGGGTCGTCCTCGAAGTAGTCCTCCAACCTGGTGGCAACGTTGAAGTAGCTCTCTGCCCGCAGAAAGAACCGGGTCCGAGGCTTGCCCATATGACGAACCGTCAGATGCTTGTGAAGCTCTGAGACCGTCTGGGGCCGCGTCTCAAACATCATATTGTGGCTGCCGCCTTCGGGATTCAATCCCTGATGGACCGCCAGTGCCTCCAGCAGCGTGCTCTTTCCGCTGCCATTGGCGCCAACCAGAAAGGTGACCGGCGCGGTGAACTCAAGCTGGTCGGTGAGCGCGGCAATCGACGCAATGTTGAAGGGGTAGCGGCGATCATCTTCCACCTCGTCCCAGTCGATCTCCAGGGACTCAATGAATGGCGCGGTCGTGGGCGACAGAGACATCCGTCCGAACCTACCCAACTCACGAGAGAATGAAGGCGTGTCCAATCCTCTACGGCTTCGGTTCCTGCAGTCTGCAGCCAAGTACACCCAGCTGCCCGAATCGATAACCGAGATTGCCTTCGTCGGACGATCGAACGTGGGCAAGAGCTCGCTGATCAACGCGTTGGCCAACCAGAAGAAGCTGGCTCGGACCTCCAAGACTCCGGGCGCCACTCGCCTGCTGAACGTCTTTGAGTTTGGCGACGAAGACTCGGGCCGATGGCTGGTCGACCTTCCCGGCTACGGCTATGCCAACGTGCCGAAACACGAGCACGAGCGGTTCTCCAAAATGATCGAGGCCTACCTCACCCACAGCGAGTCACTCGACCGCGTGCTCCTGCTGATCGACGGCGCTGTTGGTCCCACCGCCCTTGACCTGCAGACGGTGGACTGGCTCCGCCACCTTGAGCTCCCGCTGCAGATCGTTGCCACCAAAGCGGACAAAGTGAAGAGCTCCAAAAGCAAGAAGCGCCGGACCGAGCTGAGCAGCGGCCTGGGCGTATCCAAAGGCGACGTCATGTGGGTCAGTACCCAGAGCGGCCTTGGCGTGCCCGAGCTGCGCACCTTCATCGCAGGGCTACTCAGCGGCACCGGCTGACCTCTACTTCCGGTCGAAGGTGATGCGACCGGAACTGGCGTCGCCAAGTGCCGCCTCCAGCGCCGGCACATCCTCCGCAGCCACCGAAACAACCCGAACAACCCGGGCGCCAAAGTTGGAGTTGACCAGTCGCCCGCCGTGGTGCGCCACCAAACGCTCCACCAGATCCGCCTCGGGGTACCCATGGTCAAAGGTCACCTCGGTCAGCAGCCGCCACGGCACCGTCGGTGCGTCACCCAGGGCGGCGCCCACTGCGCCGCCATACGCCCGCATCAACCCGCCGACGCCCAATTTCGTGCCGCCCCAGTACCGGCTCACAATGGCGGCGACGTTCACCAGATTGAGTCCGGTCAGCTGCGCCAACATTGGGCGTCCCGCCGACCCGCCCGGCTCGCCGTCGTCGTTGGCTCGGTCAATGGCCGGCACCGACAACCGCCACGCGGAACAGTGGTGACCGGCATCAGGCCGGAGCGCCCGAGCTTGGGCCAGCAGGTCCTGCGCCGCTGATTCAGACTCCACAGGACCGGCAAGCACGATGAACCGCGAGCCCTTGATGGGTTCGCCCTCGTACTCCGCGCGCTGCAACAACGTCCGCGGCCGGTCACTCACCATCCGCGTCACGGTAGGCGCGCCAGATAGCGTGCCGGGGTGATCGATCGTGACATCAAACGCTCATTGGGTCAGATGATGAAAGGCGTGCAGGTGGTCGCCTCCTCCAACGAGGAGATTACTCGGGCCTACTGCAGTCACTGGGTCTCTCAAGTCTCGTTTGAGGAGCCGATAGTGCTGGCGTCGATCTCGCCCAAGCACGACACCCACGCCCTCATTGAAAAGGTCGGATGGTTCAGCGTCTCGAATCTGGCCGCAGACCAGGTTGAACAAGGGCAGTACTTCTCCTACCCCGGACGCAAGTTCAAATACATCGCGCCAGAGTTCCTGACCGAAACCAATGGCGTGCCGCACGTGCCCAACTGCATTTCCTGGCTCAAGTGCGAAGTCACCCAGAAGCTCGATGTCGAGATCGACCATGACCTCTTCCTGGCCCGGGTCGTGCAGGTTGGCGAAGGACGTATTGGCCATCCCCCGCTGCTCTATTCGTCTCGCCTGGGTTGGAGAAAGGCCGGGGGCAAAGCTCGCCAGCCCGGCGATTCGGTTCGGGACCGGCTGGTGGCGCGCCTGGAAGCCCACGAGTCCGAAAGCACCGCCAACCCCGAGGGCGCCAACCGCCAGTGAACGCCTTTGCCGGGCTTGGCGCCAATGCCCGCGGTGCGGTGTGGATGGTGCTTGGCATGTTTGCCTACACCGCAAACGACACGGTGCTGAAACTGGCCTCCGACGACTTCGGCCTGTTTCAGATCGTCTTCTTTCGCAGCTTGTTCCTGGTGATTGGCTTCACCGCCATCGCCCGCCACCGCAACGACCTGCGGCCTCTGTCGGCGCTGGCCGACCGGCCACTGTTCGCCCGAATTCTTGCCGAGCTGGCCTTGACCACCATCTTCATGATTGCGTTGCCGGTGCTCGCCATTGGCAGCATCACCGCCATCATGCAGACCGTGCCGCTTGCCATCACGCTGGCGGCCGCGCTGTTTCTCCGCGAGGCGGTGGGATGGCGGCGCTGGGCCGCCATCGTCCTGGGATTCGTTGGCGTGCTCCTGGTGGTACGGCCCGGCTCGAATGACTTCAGTTGGTACTCGCTGCTGATGGTGGTGGCGGTGGTACTGGTGGTTCTGCGTGATTTGGCCACCCGCAAAGTCGACCAGAGCCTGCCGTCGGTCTTTCTCGCCCTGGCCACCGCCGTCGCCGTGGCGGTCCTGGGCGCGGTGGTGTCGCTGGCTCAAGGTTGGATGATGCCCACCATCACCATGATGGTGGCGGTGACCGGATCAGCAATGTTCCTTGGACTCGGCTACACCTGCACCATTTTGACCATGCGCACCGGCGATGTGAGCTTCACCGCGCCATTCCGCTATGCGGTGATGGTCTTTGCGCTGGCGGTTGACGTTGTGGTGTTTGCCAAGCTGCCAACGGTTCTCACCGTTGTCGGCTGCGTGTTCATCGTTGTGGCGGGTCTGAGCAGCGTCGTGGCCGAACGCCGCGCAACCCGACACTCGCCCCTGCCGCTCGCCACCCAAGGTCGATAGGTCCCTGGGTTTCCTCATAGGTCTCTGGGTTTCCTCATGGGTTTCTTCACACTTTCGCCGCTGGCTTCGTGCAGCGCGCAGCACGACGCCCTATTGTGGAATGCCAATTCCAAAAGTTCGTCGTTCTAGGAGACAAGACATGACCCGCATGACGCCCAGTGAGGCTTTTGTAGAGACACTGGTGGCCCATGGTGTCACCACCGCCTTCGGAATCATGGGCTCTGCGTTCATGGATGCCATGGACATCTTTGCCCCGGCCGGCATTGAACTGGTGCCGGTTGTTCACGAGCAGGGCGCCGCCCATATGGCCGACGGTTACTCCCGGGTGAGCGGCAAACAGGGTGTGGTGATTGGTCAGAACGGCCCCGGCATCTCCAACTGCGTCACCGCCATTGCCGCCGCGTTCTGGGCCCACTCCCCTGTGGTCATGATCACGCCGCAGACCGGCACCATGGGCATCGGCCTCGGTGGCTTCCAGGAAGCCAATCAGCTTCCCATGTTCGAAGAATTCACCAAGTACCAGGGCCACATCAACAACGAACGTCGCATGGCTGAGATCACCTCTCGCTGCTTCGACCGGGCCCTCTCAGAAATGGGACCAACCCAGCTCAACATCCCTCGTGACCGCTTCTATGGCGACATCGACGTGGAGATCCCCAAGCCGGCGCAGTACGGACGCGGCGCTGGTGACTCCCGGGCGCTCGACGAAGCAGCTGAAATGATCGCCACTGCCGATAACCCTGTGCTGCTCTCCGGCGGAGGCGTTGTGATGGGCGACGCCATGGCCGAGTGTGTGGCCCTGGCCGAGCGCCTTGGCTGCCCAGTGGTCAACAGCTACCTGCACAACGATTCATTCCCGGCCAGCCACCCCCAGTGGTGTGGTCCGCTTGGCTACCAGGGCTCCAAGGCCGCCATGCGCCTTATCTCCGAAGCCGACGTTGTCATTGCCCTTGGGACCCGCCTGGGACCATTTGGCACGTTGCCCCAACACGACATGGACTACTGGCCCGCCGATGCCAAGATCATTCAGATCGACGCGGACCACAAGATGCTCGGCCTCGTGAAGCCCATCTCGGTTGGCATCCACGGCGATGCCGCACAGGCCGCATCCGCCATCCTCTCCCGTCTTGAAGGCCGCGATCTCAAGTGTGACGCCACCAAGGACGCACGCGCCGCCAAGACCGCAGAGCAGAAGAAGCTGTGGGAAGACGAACTGGACGCATGGATCCACGAGAAGGACCAGTTCAGCATGGAAGCCATTGCCGAAGCCGAGGACATGCCCGGCGACTGGCTCCACCCTCGCCAGGTTCTTCGAGCCCTTGAAGAACACATGCCAGAACGAGCCATGGTCTCCACCGACATCGGCAACATCAACTCGGTAGCCAACAGCTACCTCCGCTTCGAAGAGCCCCGCTCGTTCTTTGCTGCCATGAGCTGGGGCAACTGCGGCTACGCCCTTCCCACCATCATCGGCGCCAAGAAGGCTGCTCCGGAACGCCCCGCAATCTCCTACGCCGGTGACGGCGCCTGGGCCATGAGCATGAGCGAACTGATGACCGCCACCCGCCACAACATTCCGGTCACCGCGGTCGTCTTCCACAACCGCCAGTGGGGTGCAGAGAAGAAGAACCAGGTCGACTTCTACGGCCGCCGCTTCGTTGCTGGAGAGCTGGACGGCGGCGAGAACTACGCCGAGATCGCCGAAGCCATGGGCGCCACCGGCGTCCGGGTCGACAAGATCGACAACGTGGGCGCCGCCCTCACCGATGCCGTCGACAAGCAGATGAACGGTGGCGAGACCACCGTGATCGAAGTCATGTGCACCCAGGAGCTGGGCGACCCGTTCCGCAAGGACGCACTCTCCACCCCCGTACGTCACCTGGACAAGTACAAGGACTACGTATAACCGTCGTTCGCTTCGCTCACTAACGCCTTCGCCTGACGGCGAAACGCGACCATTGGAGACAAGGTGGACATAGAAGAGGTCTTTGGGTTCACGGGTGATCTGGCAGTCTCAGCACTGCCCGATCACCCCGAACTTGGGGACCACGTTCCCGAGATCGACCAGGCCTACCGCTTCACCCCTGAGGTGACGCGGGCGGTGCTGGCCGGCTTCGCCCTCAACCGTCGCGTACTGGTCCACGGCTGGCACGGCACCGGCAAGTCCACCCACATCGAGCAGGTGGCCAACCGACTCAACTGGCCCCTGGTTCGAGTCAACCTGGACGGCCACATCACCCGCATGGACCTGGTTGGTCGCGACGGCATCGTTCTTCGTGACGGCGCGCCGGTCACCGAATTTCAGGAAGGCATCCTCCCCTGGGCATTGACCAACGGCGTGGCGCTTCTCTTTGACGAACTCGACGCCGGACGACCCGATGTCATGTTTGTGATCCAGCGGCTACTTGAACGAGAGGGACGGTTCACGCTGCTTGACCAGAATCGGGTGCTCACGCCGCACCCCAACTTCCGGCTGTTTGCCACCTCCAACACCATTGGCATGGGCAACCTCAATGGTCTCTATCACGGCACCCAGATGATGAACCATGCCCAGGTGGACCGCTGGAGCATCGTGGCCCAGCTGGACTACCTGGACCCGGCCGACGAGGTCGGCATCGTGGGTGCCCGCGTGCCCGAACTGCTGACCACTGCCAACGGATCTGACCTTGCGCGCCGGATGGTGGACGTGGCAACGCTGACCCGAAACGGGTTTGCCGCCGGCGACATATCCACGGTCATGTCCCCTCGAACCGTCATCAGCTGGGCGGAGAACCATCAGACCTTCAACGACGTTGACTACGCCTTCCGCGTCTCGTTCCTCAACAAGGTGGAGGACGCGGAACGGTCCATTGTGGCTGAGTACTTCCAACGGGTCTTCGACAACCAGCTGCCCGAAGCTTTGAGCGACCCACCGCCGGCGGAAACCCCCGCGGCCTGACCATGAGCACGGGCACCGGCGTTGGCTCACGAACCCGCCGCGTGGAACGGCATGCCGCGGCGGTCCTTCGAGCAGTTTCCGCGCAACCCCGCGCTGAGTTTCGGGCGCGCCGAGCGTGGAACAACGGCCTTCTGCTCCGCTACGGAGCGCCATGGCTGGTGGCCGAGGCCGACACCGGAACTCTCGCTCGGCATCGAGGAATCGCCGACTCGTTGGGGCTCCGGCTGGCGCACAGCGACCCACACACACATGGGCTCCATCTTCCTGACGCACCGTTTGCCGCGCTGGTCTTCGACGTACTGGAACACCTGCGCTGCGAGAGTCTGGCGCCCATCACCTGGACCGGCACTCGCGCCAACCTCAATGCCGCATTCATGGAGTGGAGCTGGCAGGCTGAAGGCCAGAACGTTGCCGAGAGCTCACTGGGACTGCTTCTGTACACCGTCACCCATATGGCCCGGGCCCGGCTGCTGCGCGAAGGCATTCAGGACGAGCAGATCGAAACCACGCTGGAAGAAACCCGCGCTCGGATCTCGCGCCACATTGGCACGCATCTGGCGGCCCTGCGGGACTCCTGCACCAGCCAGTCCACCTTTGCTCCCGTTGCGGCCGAACTGGCCCGGATTGTGGATGACCTGGCCGGCAATCCCGAACAGAAGAAGCGGAGCGCCTCCAACGTTGCTCGGCGCACCGGTCTCACCATCCCTGCTGGTTGGTCAGAGGGCGACGGCACCAACCTGCACGACAGCGCGGGCACTCCCCTGCCGGTGGACACGCCGCCCTCGCTTCCCGACGCCGACCTCCAGACGTTGGGCGGCTATCACGTGTGGTCCACCGATTTCGACACCGAGGTCACGGGCGCGTCGCTGTTGAGCAACCGGTTGGGCAACCAACTTCGGGAGCAACTGGACCGCCATGTCGCCAGTCAAGCGGTCTCGGTGACCCAGCTGGCATTCCGTCTTCAGCGACTGCTGGGCACACCCGTTGTTGATGGCTGGAACGCCGCAAGCGACGACGGCCTGATCGACCCATCCCGCCTGACCCAGATTGTGGCCCAACCCGGCAACCCACACGTTTACCGCAACCAGCGACACGCGGTCCACAGCCCGGCAGTTGTCAGCTTTGTTGTGGACCAGTCCGGATCGATGAAGCGTCAACGATTTGAGACCGTGGCGGTGCTGGTGGACACGTTCTGCCGAGCGTTGGAGCGAGCGGGGGCCACCAGCGAGGTTCTGGGCTTCAGCACCGGCGACTGGAACGGCGGACGCGCTCGGCAGAACTGGGATGCCGCCGGTCGACCCGCTGACCCCGGACGCCTCGCCGAGGTGATGCACGTGGTGTACAAGGATGCCGACCAGCGCACCGTCCGCGCCCGCAGGGGCATGGCGGCCATGATCGATTCGCGCCACTTCCGCGAGGGCGTTGACGGTGAGGCGCTGATCTGGGCCTGGCAACGCCTGATTGCCCGTCCAGAACCACGCAAGCTGCTGGTCTTCATCAGTGACGGTTCACCATTTGAGACCGCAACCGCCAATGCCAATACCGACACCTTCCTCAACGAGCACTTGACGGCCGTTGCCGAGCGAATCAGCCGGGATCGCCGACTCCAGTTTGGCGCCATCGGCGTGGACCTGGAGATGTCCCCGTTCGTGGCCAACTCGGTGAATCTGGATCTGTCCGGCACGCTGAGCCGCGCCAACTACGACGTGCTCGAAACCTTGTTTGGTTGACCGCATGGGGCTCGCCGTGACGGTAGCTCTCCCATGGGGTCAGGTGGAACGGTCGGTCGTCGTCAGAATCTGACGGTCGGCTGACTCGACGCCGGGCCAGCATTTGATCAGCATCTTTAAGGTCCATTTAGGTCTCTGCTGACGTTGCCGCTGCACCAAAACGTGCACAGTTGACCACGTGTCCCCTTCTCGCCGAACTCGCTCCGGCAGGGTCGCATTGCCCTCAGGTAGAGGCATCAAGATCCGATTGGAGGATCCCAGATTGGCTCCAGCACGTTCTGCAGATTTGACTTCAGGTTCGTCGCCGCGCTCGTCGCGTAACTCAGACCGAGCGCTGGTCCGGATCCAAACTGGCGACGAACGCAGCATCGTCGCTTACCTGGACAAGGTCAGACACCACGGTGATAGCCGGTGACTCGCTTCGTTTTGTTCAGCCATGACACGTATGGGCTTGGTCACTTTCGCCGCAGCGCGCTGCTCGCAGCCGGGTTGGCGGGGTCCGATAAGGACAATGAGGCGCTCATTCTGACCGGCTCGCCCCGGGCTGAATCGTTCGCTCTTCCCGACCGAGTCGACACGGTCAAGTTGCCGACCGCGACCAAGAACGATGCGGGCTCATATCGGCCCCGCAAGCTCGGCGGCACAATCAACGAACTGATTGATCTACGCAGCGCCCTCATCTGCGCCGCAGTCGCCCAGTACGAGCCTGACGTGATAGTCGTCGACCACGCACCGACTGGTATGGGTGGCGAACTGCTACCGCTGTTGGATCAGGTCGACCGTGCACCTGGTCGACCGCGAATGATTCTGGGCCTGCGCGACATCATCGACGACGCCCGCACCGTTGAAGCGACGTGGCATCGAGACGGGATCTGGGATGCGATCGATCGTTTTGATGACATCTTCGTGAACGGTGACCCAAGAATTCTGACCACGGCGACTGAGCTTGCGATCGACGAACGATTCTCCGGGCGCGTGATGCACACCGGTTATGTGGCACCGGTAATGCCTGAGCCGTTGACGGACGAACCGTTTCTGCTGGTCACCCCCGGCGGCGGTGGCGACGGCCAGTTGCTTCTGCGGCGCTTTCTTGACGCGGTCGAAGCTGGCGCCACTGCCGATGTGCGGTCGGTCGTGGTGACCGGTCCGCTGTTGTCTGCTGGTCGCCGCGCCGAGTTGGTGACCCGCGCCCAGCACCTTCGGTCGGTGGAGCTGATCGAGTTTTCTGACCAGATGCGATCTCTTGTGGCGTCGGCAGTGGGCGTCATCTCGATGGCTGGTTACAACACCGTTGTCGAAGAACTCGCCGCCAACGTGCCGGCCCTGTTGGTTCCACGACGATCACCGCGCATGGAGCAACACATCCGGGCCACTCGTCTTGCGCCGTTCACCCAGCTCGAGCACTGCCCGATCGAGGCCTTGAGTCCAGATCGCGTCGCCACTTTCGTTCAACGCTGCCACGAGCCGCGCCAACCGCCCACCGATCTCGACCTGTCCGGCGTTGCCACTTTCGTCAGCGTCGCTACCGCCAACAAACCGTTTGCAAGGACCGCCAATGCCTAACCCAATTCCGTCCCCTGGCACTCTCAGAGTCGGGTACATACTCAAGCAGTACCCGCGGCTCTCAGAGACGTTCATCCTCAACGAGATCATTGGACTCGAAGCAGCGGGCGTCGACGTCTCGATCTTCTCGTTGCGCCATGCGACCGAAGGGAAGTTCCACCCGGCGATAGCGGCGGTGAAAGGAACTGTTCGCTACGTCGCCGATCCCGACAAGACGGCCTTCCTGGAGGCGTTGCGAGCGTTGCCAAACCTTCGAGCCGACCAGTTGCCAGCGGTGTTCGACTTCCTCGACCAGATTCCGTCCGAGCGGCGACCCAGGCTCGTGTTGCAAGCCATCGAGATCGCCTCAGCCGCACAGAGCGCAGGTATTGAACACCTCCACGCTCACTTCCTTACGGTGGCGGCCCACACCGCCCATTTGGTGCACCTGTTGACCGGTCTGTCGTACACGGTCACCGCCCACGCGAAGGACATCTACCGGCACACCGTGGACTGGGCGCTCGCAACGCGAGTCGCCACCAGTGCAACAGCGATCGTCACGGTGTGTGACGCAAATCTGCGTTATCTCGATCACCGTCTTGATGGCGCGCCGGTCAACCTGACCCGTATCTATAACGGTCTCGGCCCTCAGGAACCGCCCTCACGCGCTCGGTCGCGCGCAGAAGGGCTTGTCCTGGGGGTCGGACGGCTGGTCGAAAAGAAAGGCTTCGACCTCCTTCTCGACACGGTCGCTGTTCTGGCCCCGGACCGCCCCAGACTGCGGTGTGTGATCATTGGCGACGGCGATCAACGCGACGCTCTTCACTCCCAGGCGGCGCGCCTCGGTATCACTGACCGTGTCACGTTCACGGGTTCGCTGCCGCAGAATGAAGTCAGCCAGTGGCTGCGACGCGCGGAGTTGATGATTGCTCCGTGTCGCGTTGGCGCGGACGGCAATCAGGACGCGCTCCCAACGGTGTTGCTCGAAGCGCTGGGCGCGGGATTGCCCGCAGTAACGACCCCGGTTGCGGGAATTCCTGAGATCATCACCCACGGTGTCGAGGGATTGATCGTCGACTGTGATGACACTGAAGCGTTGACCATGGCCTGCGCCCGGCTGCTCGATGATGCAGCACGGCGCGCTCAGATGGCGGCCGCTGGTCCCGTCAAGCTGGCTGCGGAATTCGACCGAACCAAAACTGTGGCCTCACTCATTGAGGCATTCACCCAGGATGCCCTTGTGTCATGAGGCCTCTCACGATTGTCCAAGTCTGTGCTGATCGCGGGATCGCGCCTGGCTCGACCAAAGGCGCAGCCCAACACCTGCGTGGCATCGCGGCCGGGTTCCACCGTGCCGGTCACCAGGTCACCACCTACAGCCTGCGGAAGGCAGAAGGGGCCTATCCCGTGGAGGTTCGTCGCCTTGGCGAACTCTCGCCCAACGTGGTCGCCGAAGCTGACATCGTCTATGAGCGGTATTCGCTCGGCCACACAACGGTGCTCGATCAATGTCGACGCGCCAATACGCCCTTCGTGCTTGAAGTCAACGCCCCGCTTCTCTCCGAAGCCGCCGTTCATCGCGGTGTGGAGCCGACTCCTGAGCTGGTGACTACCGAGACCACGCTCCTACAGAACGCGGATCTTGTTGTGACCGTGTCGACGGAGCTGACCCAATGGGTGAACACATATCGGGACGGTCCCATCGTGACAATACCGAACGGGTTCGAGCCTGACTGGTTCAATGCTCCATCCTCGCCGACCGGGGTGCCGTCGCTGGTCTTCATCGGCCACCCCAAGCCCTGGCACGGCGCCGACCGGCTCGTGGGCCTGCTCGAAGCGCTTGCCGCAAGGGGTTTGCATCCTCAACTGACCATCATTGGGGGTGGACCCGGAGCAGACGCTATTCAGACGCAGGCGAGAGCCTCAGGGCTCGACAACCAAGTACATGTGACTGGCGCTCTGGTCCCACAAAAGGCGTCGGCGCTGTTGGCGACCGCCACGGTTGGCCTGGCCCCGTATCCACGACAGGAGCCCTTCTACTTCTGTCCGCTCAAGATCATCGACTACCTGGCGGCAGGCCTTGCCATCGTGTCAACTGACCAGGGAGATATCGCCTCACTTGTTGGTGATGCCGGAACCGTTGTTGACCCCGATGACGACGAAGGCTTCACCGATGCCGTCGCCGCACTGCTGGCGGACCCGGAACTTGTCGCCGAGCTTGGGGCCAATGGACGCCGCCGCGCCATGCAGACGTTGAGCTGGGAGCGCGCCGCCGCACGGACTCTTGATGCCATTGTGTCCACCGGTCCGTTCCATGCGAGCGCGTGATGCAGTTACGCCGGCGACGGCCAATCGATCTCCCACGCTCTGAGTTGCGCAAAGCGTTCACCACGTTCCGCCCGGCTTTGCGCGGGCTCAGGCGTCTGATCATCGCAGCGGTGTTTCTCGCAATGACGATCACCGGTCTTGAGATCATCAAACCATGGCCCGTGACGCTGGTCATCGACCATCTCATCGCCGCGGACGACAGCAAAGATCCAGCTTTGACACCGATCGTCACATTCGCGGCCATCGCCTTCGTTGTCCCAACGCTGCTCGGGTTCACACAGGAACGCCTGCAAATGGTGGTCGCCCGGGTGAGCCGCAAGGCGACGGTCAGGATCCGCAGCGATGTGTTTGACCACATACAACGTCTCGAACTTTCAGAACACCAACGCCACTACACCGGCGATCTCCTGGTGCGGCTGATGGGAGATGTGAACATGATCCGCGACCTGTTGTTTCCAAGCTGGCTCAACCTGCTGCAGCGCGGGTCGGTTCTGCTTGGTGGCGCGGTTGTCTTCATGGTCGTGGACTGGCGCCTCTTCCTGGTTGCGCTGGTCCCGCTTCCGTTGCTGTGGGTCAGTGTCGACCGAGGTTCCTCGGCGATCAAGTCCGCGGCTGGAAAGCAACGCAGAAAGGAAGGAGCGATTGCCGCAACTGCGGCCGAGTCACTGCGCCAGGTCGGGTTGATCAAAGCCTTCTCGGCCGAGCACCGCACCGCTGAGGAGTTCCGCAGCCATGCCCGCAGCGCGGAGCGCGCCACCATGGCCTCAGCCAAACACGCCGCCAAGATGGCGCGTTTGACCGAAATCCTCACCGGGGCAGGCGTCGCGCTTGTTCTCGTGCTCGGCGCCATGCGGACCCGAGCCGGCATCCTCACTCCCGGCCAGCTGGTACTCGCGCTTTCCTACACCCGGATGATGTACAAACCAATCCGCAAGCTCACCGGTGAAGGCGCTCGGATCGCCAAAGCCACCGCGTGCGCAGTTCGGGTGATGGAACTCCTGGACAAACCACCCGAGAATCCCACCGTCGGCCTTCCCGTGACATCGCTTGTCGGCGACATCGACTTCCACGGCGTCAGCCACACCTACCCCGATGGGCGCACGTCACTGGTCAACTTCTCCGGGAGCATCCCGTCGGGCTCTCTTGTCGCTGTTGTCGGCGAAAACGGCACCGGCAAATCCACGCTGCTTACGTTGTTGTTGCGCCTGCATCGTCCCGGGCAGGGCGAGATCCGAATCGGCGGCGTCCCTGTGGTTGAGATGCAACTTGGCTCCTACCGGGACCAAATCGCCTACGTGCCTCAAGAACTTGCGCTGTTCGGCGGAACCATAAGAGAGAACATTGCTTTCGGACGGCCCGAAGCCAGCGATCAGGACATCGAAGCCGCCTCCGAAGCAGCGCTTCTCACCCCGGTGATCGACAGTCTTCCTGACGGCCTCGACACGGTCCTCGACGAGGACGGCTCGTCGCTGTCAGGTGGACAAGCCCGTCGGCTCATGCTGGCACGCGCCGCACTACGAGACGCATCAATCGTGCTGCTCGACGAACCGCTCGCCGGGCTCGATCCCGAAGCTCGCGACACGGTGGCGCGGGCAATCACAAACATCAGCGACGCTCGAACCACCCTTGTTGTCCACCACGGCGACCTGCAACAACTGGCCCCCGATTACCGGATCGTGCTGGAGCCGCGACCTGCGGGCACCCGTCACCTGGAAGTTGTCGCTACATGACAACCACAATCGCCCTTGAAACCCTTCTTCACCGTCCATCGGCAACGGAGGTGCTGCGCCGGGCGGGACTCGATCTCGACGTCGCACAACCTGGCTATGTCCGCCACAAACCCAACGAAACCACCATCGTTGCGTATCAGCTCCAACGGGCCGGCCAGATCGGCTGGGGATACGCGCAGTGGTGCGCAGATCCCGCCCGGGCGGCCGACGTCTTCGCAAAGGCCCAGACTTTGCGGCCCCGCGCCTCTGAGTATGGTCCAGGCCTGCACCGCCTGGGCAGCCACGCTGTGTTCTACGTCTTCCCCAACGACGCGCAGCTACGAAAGCTCCGCTGGTACACGACCCCGAGAAAACTCAAACGAACCCTCAAAGTTCTCACCTCGCCAGATGAGCAGATCTCGGGCCGCCAAAGCGCAGTCCAAATATTGCGCTACAAACCAGAACGACGAGTGGTGGCCAAAGTCGACCTCGTCACCGACCACCAAACCCGTCACCTGCTTCTTCGCTACAGCACCAGCGCAAAAGCCGATCGCCTTGCGGCCATCGCCACCCACCTCCGCCGAAACGGCGTGACAACGCCCCGGCCAGTCGCCCAACTCTTCGACAACAAGGTCACGGTGGATGAGTTCATCGGCGGCGACCAGCTCCACGACGTCATACAACGCGACGGCCTGACAAGCGGGGACCGGCTCGCTCGATCTCTTGTCCACCTCCATCATGTTGCCCCTCCGCCCCACATCGAGCGACGAACCATCGCCTCCGAACTGGACCGCGCCAGAAGTGGCCTGCAAGGACTTGTCGACCTGCACCCCAACCTGGCTCGACCCGCAGCTCAGACTCTGGCGCTCCTGACCGACACCATCCCGACCGAAACCGCACCTGACGTCGTGCTGCACGGTGATCTTCACGCAGAAAACGTCCTCATCTCCGCACATGACCTGGCGTTCGTTGATCTGGAACGCGTCGCCCTCGGACCTGCGGCGGTCGACCTCGGCTACTTCGCCGCCCACGCACTCGCACTCGCCCAACGGCAACCCACATGGTCGCCAGCCGCCGCCGAATACACAGCCAGCATGATCGACCACTACCAACAATCCACGAAACCGGTCGATCCGACCACACTCAGCTGGTGCACCGCAATTGGACTCATCGACCAAGCGCTGCTGGCAATACGTCACCTCGAACCTTGCGGGACCGAAACCGGCCTCGGACTGCTCAACACCGCCCAACTCGCACTCGCTGAATCCAAACCAACCCAACCAGGAGTCACACGATGAACATCCCCCAAAACGACGTGGTGATCGTCGGCACCGGCTATGTCGGACTTACCACCGCCGCATGCCTTGCGTCCATTGGACGCTCTGTCACCGCCATCGACATCGACGAAACCAAGATCGCAGCGCTCAAGAAGGGTCATGTCCCCATCCTCGAAGAAGGACTCGACGCGCTCGTCGAAGCGGGGCTCAACAACGGCCGGCTGCGTTTCGACACCCGCTACGCAGCAGCAGCCACCACACCGGTCGTCATGTTGTGCCTACCCACACCTTCCCAACCCAACGGCGGGCTGGAACTCAACTACATCCAAGGCGCAGCACAGATGCTCGGCCCGCTGCTCGCGCCAGACGCAACAGTGATCACCAAGTCGACCGTTCCTGTCGGAACCCACCTGCAACTCGCCCGTTGGCTCAACCGCCCCGACGTGCACGTGGTCGCAAACCCTGAATTCCTCCGCGAAGGCACCGCCGTCGCCGACTTCCTGCGGCCAGACCGCATCGTCATC
>Ga0209828_1001125_pt1 | contig 24802 bp, 22 predicted proteins | sample MaitaG_FD_187429 | JGI IMG/M metagenome (GOLD analysis project Ga0209828, IMG submission 187429) | Marine algal microbial communities from Maine, USA - Maine_Asex2 metaG (SPAdes) (version 2) | ecosystem: Host-associated > Algae > Red algae > Unclassified | place: Maine, USA | collected 2015-01-05
AACGACCATGTCGCACGCCATGACCACTTCGAATCCGCCGCCGAATGCAACACCTTCGACAGCAGCGATTAGGGGCTTGGCCCGTCGCCGACCGACCACACCGTAGATACCCCCACGCTCGGTTGGTGTGCCGCTCGTCGCTGCCATATCGGTGCCCGCGCAAAACATGTCGGGGCCGCCCGTCAGGATGCCGACCCAAAGTCCGGGGTCATCTTCGAGTTGGTTCAATGCCGCGTCAATCGCCTGGGTCATTTCCCCGTCGATTGCATTGCGCTTCTCCTGCCGCGTCATGGTGATTACCATGACGCGGCCAACGATGTCGATCTTGACCCGGCCAGCGGGTTCGATCTGTTGAGCTGTCATACCAGTAAGTCTTGCAGCACTGCGTCGCCCGGCGAAACGCCGCCGGCGGGCGGTAACGGGCTAGACGCCCAGTGCGATGGCGGCCGAGTCGAGGTCGACTCGGCCGGGGGCGTTGTAGATCACTTGGCCGTTGGCATCAAACAGCACAACCCAAGGCTGCGAGAACACGCCGAAGCTACGCCATGAGCGGAAGCTTGCGTCGTAGAACATGGTCATATTGGCAGTATCTGCTCCGTGGCGTGAGACGAAACTGCGGGCGGTGTCGACAGAGTCACCGTTGGATGCAGTTCCTGCGCCGACACCAACGACCGTGACTGCAGGATGATCTCGTGCGAACTGCACGACCGAGGGAGCCTCGATGTTGCACGTACCTCAATGGGGTGCCCAGAACCACAACATGGTCGGCCCCGATGGCGCCAGCTCGGCAATGTTCTGGTTTGCGCCAGTGATCAGGTTCACGACTTCGAAGTCGCCGAGATCTATTGTTCCGGCAGCGGCCGATGGAGTCGATTCGGCTGGTGCGGCCTGGTCGACTGGAGGGGCCGGGTCCGCCGATACGTCGGGGCTGGCGGCGGGGACCGAGGTCGCCGCATCCGTAACTTCGGGCGCTGAATCGGTCGGCACTGGCGTGTTCGCTGGTGCTGCTTCTGTCGCTGGTTCCGCCTCGGCCACAGGGCTCGGCTCGGTCGTAGCGGTCGGAGCGGCTTCGACGGGAGCGGCGGTTGCGACCTGCAAGGTTTCCTGATCGTTGATGGCAGGGGACGCAGTGGGCAGCACCAATGGTGCGGTGGTCGCAACTGGTGTCGCTGGACCCGATGCCACCTGGGAGCCTGAGCTGCTGCAGCCAGAAACACCGAGCGCGATAGCCACGCATGCACCAAGCAAGCGGTTCCACTTCACACCGCCAACAGTAGTCCCCGCCTGATCAGATGGCACGAGACGACCACGCAAAACACCAAAACGAGCGTTTGCCCACTGAGAAAGACCGTAGACGTAACGGCGAGAAAACAGGATGAGGCGCCCACGGCGCCGAATCCGGACTACTCGGACTACTCGGACTACTCGGGCACGTTTTCGATTCGGATCACATTGCTGACCAGCGCCGAGTTCGAGGCGCCCGACACGATGGGCACGAGCTCGCCGGGCGCCAGCAGTCCTTGATCGCGCAACTTCTTCAGCACAGACATGATTCGCTCGGTGCCTTGACCCTCGGCTGCCCCCACGATCGGCAGCACGCCCCAGGACAGTGCGAGTTGGTTCGCAACGCGCTGGTTGGGGGTAACAGCCAGGATCTTGGCCCGGGGTCGAAACCGCGAAATGGCGCGAGATGTTGCGCCCGTGCCGGTGACCGTGACGATGTTTTGGCTTTTGAGTGCCGATGCGGCTCGGTGCGCTGCGGTCCGCATTGCGAATGCGACCTTGCGGATGTCGGTTTCGGTTGGACCGAAGGATGGTGTTGAACGCTCGATGCGCTCCGACCATGCTTCGTGTTCGAAGTTGGCGTCGGCCTCGACCAGGATTTCTGACATGGTCTCCACGACCAGCACTGGGTCATGGCCTACTGCGGTTTCACCCGACAGCATGACCGCTGAGGTGCCATCGAACACGGCGTTGGCGACATCGGTGACTTCGGCGCGGGTTGGTTGTGCCATCTCGGTCATGGATTCGAGCATCTGGGTTGCGGTGATGACGGGCTTGCCCGCCGCGACCGCTGCGGAGATGATCTTCTTCTGCAACGCCGGCAGGCCCGCCAGGCTGCATTCGAGCCCGAGGTCTCCACGGGCCACCATGACGGCGTCGCTATGTTCGAGAATCGATTCCAGATTGTCGACGGCTGCTTGGGTCTCGATTTTGGCGACGAGTAGTGGCCCCCGGGGTGCCGCTTCGCCGCCGAGGGCGCGCATGTCGCGCCCGGTCTTCACGAAGGACACGGCGACCATGTCGACGCCGGCCTCGTACACAGCGTCGAAGTACTTGATGTCTTCGGGCGTCGGCGACGATTGCGACAGACGACTGCTCGGGATGTGGACGCCGGGGCGACCGCGCATCACTCCCCCCCGCTTCACGACTGCGGTAGCGACATCAGCGGTGACGTTGGTGACTACCAGCGACGCTGAACCGTCGCCCATATGAAGCTGATCATCGACGACCAGGTTTCGGGCGATGTCGTCGACGTTGACGAAGATCTCTGTTGCTGAGCTGGTCTGTTCTCCGGAGCGGATTGAGATCTCGGTGTCGATCACCAGCTCAACCGGCTCGTCGCCGAATGCGGCACGGACTTTGGGTCCAGCAAGGTCTACCAGGATTCCAACGGCGGTGTCTTGGTTGGCAATGACGGCTTGGATCGTTTTGATGCGTTCAAGAACGCGATCCACGGTGTCGTGGGCGGTGCCAAGGCGAAACACGTTGACGCCAGCATCGATGAGCTTGGCAAGTACTTCGGGCGAGTCAGATGCTGGGCCGATCGTTGCAACGATCTTTGTTTTGCGATTCATGGGGTGAAGCCTCGAAGAGTCTTTCGATGGTGTCGTTTGGAAGTGGGTCGAAGTCAGAGCATGACTAGTCGGCTGGAGGTTACTTGTTAGGCGAAGAAGACTCGGGCTGTGCGCCACAGATGATCAGGCACCTGGTTGAGCTTGCCAACCGTGTCAGCGAGTGGAATGGTGGTAATTCGGTTGGCGTTGAGGGCGACCATGTGGCCGAATGCTCCGGCGTGCACGGCATCGATTGCGGCCACACCAAAACGCGAGCACAGCACTCGGTCGAACGCAGTTGGAGCGCCGCCACGCTGCACGTGTCCAAGCACGGTGACACGCGTTTCGTAACCAGTACGTTTTTCGATCTCGGCTGCGACAACCGTGCCGATTCCACCAAGCCGTTGATGCCCGTAGCGATCGATCTCGGGTTCGACAATGTCGAGCGTGCCCGGCACAGGCAGTGCGCCTTCGGCTACAACCACGATGGAAGCAAACTTGCCCTGGTCATGACGACGAGCGAGCCGATCGCAGACAATCTTGATGTCGAAAGGTTCTTCGGGGATGAGCGTGACAGTTGCGCCGCCAGCGAGACCCGCCCAGGTCGCGATATGGCCGACGTGGCGACCCATGACTTCGACGACCATGATCCGGTCGTGAGACTCAGCTGTTGTGTGCAAGCGATCGATGGCGTCGGTCGCAATCGATACTGCCGTATCGAATCCAAAGGTTCGTTCGGTGCCATGAATGTCGTTGTCAATTGTTTTGGGAATGCCAACGACGTTGGCCAAGCCCTCTTCGTGAATCCGAGATGCGCACGCCAGGGTGCCCTCGCCACCGATCACAATGAGTGCGTCGAGCTCGCGGGCCGCCATGGTTTCGCGGACCTTGTCGGGCCCCCCTTCGACCATATAGGGGGTGAGCCGGGAGGTACCAAGGATGGTGCCGCCGCGGGGCAGAGTGCCGCGTAACCGCAACACGTCGAGTTCTTGCCCCTCGTTCTCGATGACACCGCGCCATCCATCGTGGAAGCCAAAGACTTGTCCACCGTGGCCTCGAAGTTCCTGGCGAACGACCGCGCGAATGACTGCGTTGAGCCCAGGGCAATCACCACCTCCGGTGAGCACTCCGACTCGCATAGGGGTACCTGTGGTGGTGTCGGCGGCCACTAAATTACGCGCCGACAAGTTCGGCGAGGTCGACGAGGCGGTTGGAGTAGCCCCATTCGTTGTCGTACCAGCCTGCAATTTTGACGGTCTCGCCCATGGCCATCGTGAGGCCTGAGTCGAACGTGCACGACGCGGCGGTGCCAACAATGTCAGATGAAACGAGTGGCTCGTCGCTGTAGTCCAGGACTGGGGCGAGTGATCCGCTCGTGGCAGCGTCGCGGAAAGCCTCGTTGACTTGATCAACCGTCGCGTCGGAGCGAAGTGTCCCGACGAAGTCGGTAATCGAGCCGTTTGGAATGGGGACGCGCATGGCCATGCCATCGAGTTTGCCAGCCAGGTGTGGCATTACCAGGCCAATCGCACGGGCTGCACCTGTTGATGTTGGCACCACGTTTGCTGCTGCGGCACGAGCCCGACGCAGGTCTTTGTGAGGGCCATCGACGATCGACTGGTCGCCGGTATAGGCGTGCACCGTGGTGATGAAACCCTTCTCGAGGCCGAACGCATCGTCGAGGACCTTGACCATCGGGGCAAGGCAGTTTGTTGTGCATGACGCGTTCGAGATCACTTGGTCTTTGGCGGGGTCGAAGTCCTGTTCGTTCACACCAATAACGTAGGTTGCATCGCAGTCCCCTGAAGGGGCCGAGATGATCACTCGTGAGGCGCCAGCGGTGAGATGTTTGGCGGCACCCTCTCGGTTGGTGAAAAAGCCGGTCGATTCGATCACGACGTCGACCCCGAGGTCGGCCCATGGCAAGTTTTGGGGATCGCGCTCATTCAACATGGTTATGGCTCGGCCATCGATCGCCATGTCTTGGTCGTCGTGCTTGATCTCGAACGGGGCCCGGCCATGCACCGTGTCGTACTTCAGTAGATGGGCCAGGGTGGCGACGCCGCTTAGGTCGTTGGCAGCAACCAACTCAATCTGATCGTTGCCGTGCAGAGCTCGGGCGAAATTGCGGCCGATTCGGCCAAATCCGTTAATTGCGACTCGAATAGTCATTGGTTCTCCTTGGAGTAACGAGGCGGTAGGTGTTCCGGGGGGGTGTTCGTTGGGAGTGGGTTGTTTGTTGGGCGGCGTCAGAGCAGCGACGCTGCGAGCAGCGCTGCGCCCATAAGTCCGGCGTCGTTGCCGAGCCCGGCGGTAGCGATGAGGTCGTCGTTGGCAGCGTGGCTGACGGAGTAGCCACCGAGGTGCCGTTTGGTTGCGGCGGCGATGCGGGGGGCAAGGTGCTTGCGGGCTCCGACTCCGCCGCTGAAGAGGATCTTGTCGGGCGAGAACGAGTAGGTCAGCACCCGAGCCAGTTGGGCCAGGTAGTCAGCTTCGAGATTCCACACGTCGTCTCGGCCATCGAGAGCCGACGGCGTGGCATTCCACCGAGCAGCAATCGCAGGGCCACTTGCCATACCTTCGAGGCAATCGGCGTGAAAGGGACAGACGCCTTCGAAGTCGTCGCCGGGTACACGGGTGACGGGCATGTGGCCGATTTCGATGTGGTCACGACCGCGGAACGGCACGCCATCGACAAGCACGCCTGCCCCGATACCCGTTCCAACCGTAACGTACGCAATTGACCGATGGCCGCGGCCAACAGCCATGCGGTGTTCTGCAACTGCGGCAGCTTCGACATCGGTTTGGATATCTGCCGGAACGCCGAGCGCTTCGCTCAGATGGTCGAGCAGTCGCGTGCCGGCCCATCCAGGTTTGGGCGTTGGCGCAATCGATCCGTAGGTCGCGGACTCGCGGTCAACAATGAGCGGGCCGAAGGACGCGATGCCGAGCGCTGCGACGGGTTGGCGGGCTGCGAAGAACGACGTGACGGCGAGCAACGTTTCTGAGGGAGTGGTCGTGGGGGCCCGCATTTGGTCAACGATCGCTAAATCAGCATCGAGAACCGCGGCCCGAAATTTGGTGCCGCCGGCCTCGACTGCGCCAAGGAAGTGCTCCGGAGTGCTGATTTGATCGGTGGTTGTCATGGCTGCGAAAGTACTCGAATTGCTAGAGGGGGGACCGGGCGGCGAGGTGAGGCTGCGGCAGGGAGGCTCGACAGCCGATAGTGACTATTTGGGTATGACAACGTTGTCAAGCAGTCTCCGTTGAGAATAGGGCGTCTTGACAACGTTGTCAACGGGCAGTACAAGTGATGCAGTGCAAGGGCAACAACGACCAACCATGAAGAACGTCGCCACGCTGGCCGACGTGAGTTTCAAAACGGTTTCACGCGTCGTCAACGGCGAACCCGGCGTTTCCCGTCAACTCAAAGAGCGGGTGCAAGCCGCAATCGCTGAGCTCGGCTATCAGCCAGACCATGGGGCCCGGGCTCTGCGCCAAGCTGCTCGCCAAGCCGCCACCATTGGGGTTGTTCACGCCGATATTGCGAACCCGTTCATGGCTGCGGTTCACAGCGCATTCGAAGAAGTGGCGGCTAGCCACGGCTGCCTCATTCTGAGCGGCACCTCGCTTGAACAGCCTGAGCGGCACGATGAACTGATTCGAGCTTTTACCGGCAGGCGAGTCGATGGGCTTGTCATCGTGCCCGTCGGGGACCCATCCCAAACCTCAGACGTGATCATCAAAGAAGTCAAACGCGGCACACCCATTGTGTTCGTCGACCGCGAACCTGGCCTCGACGCCGACGTTGTCATGAGCGACCATCGCGGCGGGGCGAAGCTTGCGACCCAACATCTCATCGACCACGGCCACCGCAAGATTGCGTTCCTTGGATCGCGCGAACACGTGCATTCAGTGATCGAAAGGCGGGCCGGTTTCGAAAGCGTGATGCACGCGTCCGCCGCCACCCCCGCAGCCGTTATTGGCGGTCTCCGCACCCCCGACGATTCAGCCAAAGCCGTTTACGACCTGCTCAACCTTCCGGTGTCAGATCAGCCCACAGCCATATTCGCAGCACAAAACGGACTCACGCTCGGCGCAGTCCGGGCGCTCCACGGCTGCGCACGCCATCGTGAAATAGCTCTCGTTGGCTTCGACCACATCGATTCCGTCGACATTGTCGATCCGGGGATCACGACTGTCCCTCAGAACGCCCAAGCCGTCGGGCGCAACGTGGGCGAACTTTTGTTCAGTCGACTCCTCGACGGCCGTACCGACCCGATGCGCAAGATTGTTCCCGTCACCTTGGTCCCTCGTGGATCTGGCGAAATTATGGCGCCCTAACTTCGACTACCATCCACTATCCGCCGCGCTCTTGGCGGCACCCAGTCCAGCTCGGCGACCAAACACCGCCCCCGAGGTCAGGCCGCTGCCGCCTGGATAGCCGCCAAAGAAGACGCCGCCAACAAGTTCGCCACAGGCATGAAGCCCCCTAATAGCGCTGCCGTCTGATCGCAACACCGAACCTTGGCCATCAACCCGGAGCCCCCCGTAGGTGAAGGTGATGCCACCCGTCACGGGGTAGGCCCGAAACGGCGGGGTGTCCAGTGCTTGGGCCCAGTTGGAACGAGGCGGGTCCACTCCCCTGGCGGCTTTGCCGTCCTTGATCGTTGGATCAAACGTTGTCGATTGATCGACCGCATCGTTGAAAGTTTCGACCGTGGCGAGAGCACGGTCCTTGTCTACGCCGTCGAGCTGGGCCACCAGGCCCCAAAGCGTCTCACTCTCGACGAAGGAGGCATCGTGAAACCGATATTCGCTATAGAGCAGATCGGCCACCTTTGCGTCGAAGAGTTGCCATGCGAAGTTGCCGGGCTGCTCAAGTACCGCGCGCCCAAACTGGGCATAGGTGTAATTGCGAAAGTCGCGACCCTCGTCAACGAAACGTTCGCCTCGGGCATTGAGCATGACGCCCAGGAAATAGCAGATTTTGCGATAGTGCTTGCGTTCAAGATGGGGCAGGTCCAGGTTCCCAAAGTCGGGCATGTGCTGATCCATTGGGGTCGCATGACAATTTTCGTAGATCCCATAGGCCTCGGCGCCCAGTCCGTACGCCATATCGAGTCCAACGCCGGTGTTATGGGGCGTGCCCCGCACCTTGGCGTGCTCCCAGACGGGCCCCAAATGTTCGACGCGACGCTCAACGCTTGCCTCGAAACCCCCGCACGCGAGTACGACGGTCTTCGCCTCGATTGACTCGCCTGAAGACAACTTCGCTCCCGTAACTCGCTCGCCGACCATCACGAGTTCCACGACCTCGGCTGAATATCGGATCCGTCCGCCCAACTCAAGGAAAACCTCGAGCTCGCGAGCGACAAGACCGGGGCCTTCGCCCGCGACCGCGAGTGTCAGTCCACCCCAAAACACATGCCGCCCATCTTTGGTAAAAGACTGACGGTCATAGATCGGTTCAAACCGAACACCCCGGGCGGCGAGCCACTGCATTGTCGGGAGCGATCCGTCGATCAAATCACGTTGCTCTGGGGATAGCTCTCGGCCCTCGTTAAAGCCGTGAAGGTCAATGGAGAACTCGTCAGCGGTGTAGAACCCGAAGTCGGTGACCGCCAATCGAGCGTCGTCGGGGTCGGCGAGCAACGGCAACAGATCCTCGGCTCCCCCATAGGCAAAGCGCATTGCGCCAGCGGTATAGCGACTGTTGCCCCCGGCTAGGTCCTCGCCTGCCTTTTCGACGACAAGCACCGACGCACCGGATTCACGTGCCGCAATGGCCGCGCATAGCGCAGCATTGCCTGATCCGACCACGAGCACGTCGACCGCGGTTCGGGCATTTGTCGGCACAGCCATGAGCCCTAGCTCGTCACGGTGAGCACCACAAGAACGAGGCCGATCAGGATGAATATCCCAGAAAGTACAAACGGCCAGTTCAGCGCTAACCAGCCTGGCTCACCAGTCTTGGCTGCGCCTGAGTTTGGGGAGTCGGTCGGTGCAACCGAGCTCAATGCTTCATTGGCGACCTGCGAGGAGAAGGCGGATTGGGCCACAAGCGGCGCACCTTTGTCGACGCGTTCGATTTGACCCGACTCAGCAAGACCAGATTCGTTGTTCGCAGGCGAGGTGGCCGATGGTTTCGAGAGTTTGCCTTTGTGGGCCCGGGGTACCGGGGTCGGTGAAGTTTCGAGCTTTGCGGCCACAGCTCTGCTTGGATTCTCGTGCATTGCCCGAATGAGGCCCTGCAGATCTGCCAGAACCTCTGGCGGCAAAGCGCTTGTGTCGACCGGTTGATCGGGGTTCGGCGCAGTCTCAGCGTCGTTATTCTGATTGTCCAATGTACCCATACAACTGTTCCTGAATTCGTGCCGGTTCTTCACCGTGGGGCGAAGTAGCTCGCTGTGGCCAGATAAACCTACTTCCAAGCGAAGACCGGTTGCTCAAGTTCGTCGACGCGAATCGACTCGCCTTCGAGCGCGACCGAGCGGAACTGGTACAGGATCGCACCTGTTGGCGCATGGATGAGATCCCCGCCGATCGGAACTTGCACCACCGGGCGATCACTCTCGGTGATGGATACAAACCGGGGCGAATCGGACCGTTGGAGTTCTTCGAAAGACACTCGGTGGATCGAGGCGACCTCGTCGGGATTTGCAACCGGTTCGATGTCGTCGCCAAGCCAGAACACAAACGGCGACATGACATAACCGGAACGAGTCGGATAGTCATCCAGGCGGCCAAGCAAATCACGTTCGCTCAGTTCGAGCCCAACTTCTTCGTGCATCTCGCGCAGCGCTGCCTGCAGCGGCGTCTCGCCGTCGTCGATACGGCCACCCGGAAACGCCCACTGTCGGGCGTGGGTGGACAGATGGGCGCCGCGTCGCGTGAGGAGCATTGCTGCGCCGCCTGCGGTGCCGTCGACTCGCCCCGTGAACCCCTCGTTCTCGCTCCCAGGCACATCGCCAACATCGAGCAGGCGATCTACGGATAGTTCGTCGACGCCGTGCAGATCGGCGTCGCTATCGAGCAGCACCAAGGCTACTGCGGCATGGCGGCGGCCTTCGAGTGGATGCACGCGCACCGGATGCGCCGACAGGTTCTGTGTGATACGCATCCGCAGTTCTTGGTCAAACTTCACTGCGCCACCATGACTGCTTGCTAGTCGATATGCCAAATGCATTTGGGTTAGCGACCAGTTAGCGACCACGCTGAACGTCATGGCATCGCACCCAACATATGACACACTCCTGTACGAGATCGAAGACAACATCTTGACGATCACGCTGAATCGACCCGAGAAGCTCAACGCGTTCAACAACCGCATGCGCGATGAGATCATCGACGCACTTGACCACGCTGATGCCGACGACGAAGTACGGGCCATCATCTTCACTGGCGCTGGCCGTGCGTATTGCGCCGGCGCAGACCTCAGCGGCGGCGGCGAGACCTTCGATCGCGACGTCAACGCCGACGGCGGCATCGTGAACGACGTACACCGTGACGGTGGTGGCCTCGTGAGCCTGCGCATCTACGAGTGCCTCAAGCCAACCATCGCGGCGGTGAACGGGGCCGCTGTCGGCGTCGGTGTTACTTCGATGCTGCCTATGGACATTCGCATTGCGAGTGAGAACGCCCGGTTCGGGTTCGTGTTCGCCCGACGCGGTATCGTGCCCGAGGCGTGCTCGTCATACTTCTTGCCCCGCGTGGTGGGGATCAGCCGAGCTACAGAATGGTGCTATACCGGCGAAGTCTTCGACGCCGCCGAAGCGCTCGACGGCGGCCTTGTTCGGTCCGTTGTTCCCGCCCAAGATCTCATGGCTACGGCTCGCGAACTGGCAACGAAGATTTCCAAAAACACCAGCGCGGTGTCCGTGACCCTCACACGCCACATGCTTTGGCGGATGCTCGATGTCGGCCACCCCATGGAAGCGCACAAAATCGACAGCCGGGGTGTGCAATACATGGGCGCATCAGCAGATGCGCGCGAGGGCGTCGAGTCATTCCTGGAAAAGCGTGACCCCAACTACACGCTTCGGCCATCGACGGATCTGCCGGACTACTTCCCGTGGTGGGCCGACCCCGAGTTCTCCTAGTCCCGTTGGTTCACCTACGGTCGGGTGATGCAGGAATTCACAGACCAAGTGGCCGTAATCACCGGCGGCGCCAGCGGCATAGGACTGGCGACCGCTCAGAATTTGGCGGGGCGAGGCGCAAAGCTCGTTCTGGCCGATGTCGAGCCGGCCTCGCTCGCAGCAGCAGTCGAGGCTCTCAAGTCAGAGGGCGCCGATGTCATTGGCGTGCCCACCGACGTGGCCGAACTCTCCGCGCTCGAAGCTCTGGCCGATGCCACGTGGTCGCACTTCGGCGCCGCGCACATCCTGTTTAACAACGCTGGCGTCGCGGTTGCCGGACCAATTGCCGAGATGACCCACGCTGATTGGAAGTGGACGATCGATGTTGATCTGTGGGGACCCATCCACGGCGTCGAAGCGTTTCTGCCCCGCATGATCGAGCAGGCCCAAGGGGGACATATCGTCAACACCGCTTCGTTTGCGGGACTCGTGCCCAACGACGATCTCGGTGTCTACTGCGTTGCCAAGTACGGAGTTGTCGCTCTAAGCGAAGTACTCCAGCGTGAGCTGCGTGAACACGAGATTGGGGTGTCGGTGCTGTGCCCGATGCGGGTCGCAACGAACATTGACGACTCCGGACGCAACCGCCAGCACGGTTACGGCGGCCCCGAGGCCCAGCAGTATCCGCAGGTCGACGACGCGACTATGGCCGGCCGAACCATCGAGGTCGACGAGGTCGCCCAGCTCGTGGTCGACGGCATCGCAGCCAACAAGCTCTACCTGTTTCCCCACCAAGAGGCCCGCTCGTTCATTGCCCGCCGCTTCGATCGCATTGACCGTTCGTTTGACTAGCCGCAGGTTCAACCGAGTCTAAAAAGAGCAGAAGGACCCGTCCTCTGCCAGACGGGTCCTTCTACGTGCTTGTGGGGAACTAGAGGCTAGTTAGCGCTCGTGTCCTTGGTTGAGCTACCAAACTTGTTGTACACGCCAGGCCAGAAGTTGTCCCGAGCTGACCAGATGCCACCGACACCGAACTTGATGACCAAGATGGCAGCAAGTGCGCTGGTGATTGCGGTGAACAGGGTGTCAACGATGTCCGAGGCGATTTGAACCTGGTCAAGAGCGGCCATGCCACCAATGAACCAGACGCCGATGGTTGCCACGCTGGTTGCAGCGTTGCCCCAGGTCTCGTTGGCGGTTGCGCCGCCGACGATGCCCTTAACAAAGTTGGCAACCATGCCCGTGATAACCACGATGATGAGTGCAACGATGAGCTTCGGAAGCCAATTGACGAGGTCGTCGACGAGCTGTTGGATTGCGTCGAGGCCGAGGGCTTCGACGGTCATCTTGATCACGATGAACATGATCAACCAGTAGATGAGCTTGGCGAAGAAGACGCCTGCGTCAGCGAAACCGGCCCGTTGGAGGGGACCGCCAATGCCAGCCTTGTCCATGATGCCGTCGATGTTGGCCTTTTGCAGGACCTTCTTGACGAGCTTGAAGATGAATTTGGCGATGAAGCGACCGATGATGAAGATCACCAATGCAGCGACGATGCGCGGCACATATTCTGCGATCGAGTCGAACGTCGTTTGGATACTTTGACTGAAATCGATTCCAGCAAGCCTTGTTGTCATTAATCCCCCTCAGGATCATTGATTAGGGAGGGAAAGGTTGCCCTCGCTATACAGACGCCCGGGGAACACGAAAAGTCGCGAGGTTTCTCAGAAGTTTTGTAACGAAGTGTCGACGCTAGACCGAACTTCGAGTTCGCTGCCCTAGGAGGCCGAGCCTCGACGTGCACCGTTGTGTCTGAGCGCCTGTCCGCACCACGTTCCGGTCTTTGAGGCAGGCTCCGTGGTCAGGCTCAGTCTTTTGCGCTTCGGCCCAGCCGACCTAGGGTCAGAGGACCTCACGCTCAAGGGAGACCATGCGGTCCACCGGCCCCACAAATCAAGCCCCGTCAGATGCTCCCACTCAGTCGCTCAGCGATGTGCGCGTGCTTGAGATAGGTCAGATGGTTGCCGCTCCCTATGCCGCAAAACTACTCGCGGACCTTGGCGCCGACGTCATCAAAATTGAGCCAAAGGCCGGTGATCGTTCGCGACGCTGCGGGCCCTTTCCCCCCAATGGAGCCGATGATCCGGAGCAGAGCGGTCTGTTCCTCGGACTCAACACGAACAAGCGCAGCCTGGTTCTCGATCTGGATGACGCCAAGAATAAGGCAAGGCTTCAGGGGCTCGTCGCCACCGCCGACATTGTGTTCCACGACTTGACCGCAGCACAAAGCGTCGCCGTTGGACTCGATGCACAGGAGCTACTGCGCCGCCATCCATCGCTCGTGGTGTGTGCGCTCACACCGTTCGGTCATACAGGCCCCCATGCAGAATGGCGGGGCGAAGAGATCACTGCAGTGCACGGAGGTGGATGGGGCTATCTCATTCCCGGAGATGCGCCTGACTTGTCGACGCCACCACTCACCGTGTTTGGCCACCCAGCCTCCTGCCAGGCTGGCATGGCTGGAGCGTTCGCTGCTCTGGGCTCGTATTACAAAGCGCAATCAACCCGCATCGGCGAGTTCATCGACCTGTCGACCACGGCCCATGTGGCATCGATGCTCGAAGCGTCATTCATTGCGTGGAGCTATGCGGGGAAGACCGCGTCGCGTGCCGAAGGCCGATTGCTCAACCCATGGGGCATCTATACATGCAGCGATGGTTTGATCTTCCTGGTCACCGTCGAACAAGACCAGTGGGAACGCCTCGTCGAGATGATGGGAAACCCCGAGTGGGCGACGCTCGCGGTCTTTGCCGACAACGAGGGCCGAGCCGCAAATCGTGACCTGCTCAACCTATATCTCAACCAATGGACACAGCAGCACGAAGTCGAAGCGCTCTTCCACGAGGGACAGAGTCGCAGAATCTGCTTCGCTCCAGTCTTCACGATGGCTGACCTTGATCGCCAACAACATCTACACGACCGAGGATTCTTCGCTCAAGTCGAGCACTCGCGAGCCGGGTCTGTCACCCATATGGCCGCCCCATTCCGGATGACTCCTGACGCCTGGGCACTGGACTCTGCGGCTCCGTTGCTCAATGCAAATCCCAACGCAACCTTCACAAAGTCGCCGCCTGCGCCTGCCCCGGCAGAGCCAGCGAGGGTGACCTCTCGACCACTTGAGGGAATACGAGTGATCGACTTCTCATGGGTCTGGGCCGGCCCGTTCTGCACAATGCATCTGGCGCACCTGGGCGCCGAGGTCATCAAGATTGAATCCTCGACCCGGCCTGGTTTAGGTCGACGTTTACCCATTCACCCGCCCGAGGTCGAGCTCAGCTTGAACACCTGTGGATACTTTAACCAATGGGACCAAGGCAAGAAGAGCGTCGAACTGGATTTGAGTCAGCCGGGCGCCATTGCTACCGCGCTCCAACTCGTGAGCGGCGCCGATGTCGTGGTGGACAATTATGCGACTGGGGTAATGGACCGCCTGGGACTGAGCGACGATGCGCTTCGAACGGCGAACCCCAACGTTATCTTGGCGTCGGTGACTGGATTCGGGCACACCGGCCCGTTAGCCAGTTACATGGGTTACGGACCAACAACTGCACCGCTGTCAGGCATGACCTCGATGACTGGCCATACCGGTGGCCGCCCCGAAGAAGCCGGGATCTCATTCGGCGATCCGGCGGCTGGTTTGACTGCGGCCTTCGCTATTGCAGCGTCGCTCGTTGGCCGACGCCGCGGTGGCCCTGCGACGCGGATCGATGTGTCGCTTTGGGAGGCAACGGCGGCCAACGCTGTCGAGCTATGGATGGGCCACGCACTCGGTGCGCCCCCGACCGAGCGCATGGGAAGCCGAAGTCCGTGGGCTGCACCCCATGGGCTGTTTCGCTGCGTCGGCGACGACGAATGGATTGCGATCGCCTGCACCGACGATAGTCAGTGGGCTGCCTTTGCGTCGTTGCTCGATGTATCCGGCGACAGCCGATTCCTCACAATCGCTGACCGCAAGGCGAACGAAGACGAACTCGAACAACTCGTGGCAAGCTTCACAGGCGACCAGGAGCGGTGGAAGTTGGCAACTCGACTTCAGGCCGCTGGTATCGCTGCGTACCCGTCATTGAGCTGCCCGGACCTCGAGCAAAGCGAGCAACTCATTGCTCGACACTTCTGGGAACACTTCGACCATCCCGAGGTCGGGCCACGCACACAAAGTGGCATCCCGTGGCGAATGACCAACAGTGATAATGGGGTCATGCATCGCGCTCCGCTCATGGGGGAACACACCAACGAGTTCCTGGATACTTCAGCCAGCTGAACCTGCCACGGCGCTGTGTCGCCGCTCGGTGCGATGTTTGCATTTCGAGCAGCCAGTAGTCGGCTAGATTCTCCCCATGACTGTGGTGCGAGAGACCAAGCTTCCCGGCGTAGGAGTTCGCCACGAGTTCAACACGAGCGAGGGCGCAACCGTCGCCGTGATCGTGCATCATGATGGACGAAGAGAAATCCTTGCCTATGACGAAGACGACCCGGATGCGGCTGCGTCGCTCCTCAGCCTGTCGGTAGCCGACACGCAAACAATGGCGGAAATTCTTGGTGTCAGCCAGGTCAGCGAAACAGTCGCCGAGGTGCGACAAGAGATCGATGCACTCACCATTGAGTGGATCGACCTGCCACCAGACTCTGAGTTCATTGGCCTGTCGATTGGCTCAGGCCGACTCCGCACCCGCACGGGAGCCTCGATCGTCGCAGTGATCCGCGATGGACAACCCGTGCCATCCCCCGAGGCTCACTTTGTGCTCCAGGTCCACGACATCGTCGTGGCGGTTGGACCGAGCGACGGCCTCACATCACTGCGCCACATCTTGGCGGATTGAATGACCCTGCCATGTTGAGCGGGCAGGAGGCTGTGCTCCTTGGGGCTGGGTCTACCGACACTGCTCTTGCGTTCCTTGAGGTTGGCGCCGTTGTCTTTGGGCTCGGTCTGTTGTCGCGCATCGCGAGCCGCCTGGGTGTCACTGCAGTACCCCTCTATCTCATTGCTGGGCTTGCGTTTGGCGAAGGCGGTCTCGCCAAGCTCGATGTCAGCGAGGACTTCGTGACACTTGCCGCCGAGATGGGCGTGTTGTTGCTGCTCTTCACGCTTGGTCTCGAGTACAACGACGCTGAGCTCCGTAACGGCCTGCGCACCGGGATTCCGCCTGGCCTGGTTGACATGGTGCTCAACGCTGGTATTGGTTTGGTTATCGGGCTGGCGCTCGGATGGTCGCCGCTTGCGGCGTTGCTGCTCGCCGGTGTCACGTGGGTGTCGTCGTCTGGCGTCATCTCCAAGGTGTTGGCGGATTTGGAGCGGGTGGGCAACCGTGAAACCGCGCCCGTGCTCAACCTGCTGGTGATCGAAGATCTCGCAATGGCGATCTACTTGCCCGTCGTCGCCGCGCTGATCGTGGGAGGAACGCTGTCTGAAACACTCGCCAGTGTCGCGGTGGCGCTGGGCGTGGTGGGCGTAATCCTGTGGATGGCATTGCGCTACGGCGGCCACCTCAGCTTGCGGCTTGGTAGCGGATCAAACGAGTCGGTGCTGTTGGGCGTCTTCGGGCTGGTGTTGCTCGTCGCGGGAGCGGCCCAGCTGTTCGAGGTCTCTGGCGCCATTGGCGCATTCCTTGTCGGTCTCGCTCTCTCTGGCCATGCCCAAGAACGGGCCCTTGAGCTCATGTCGCCGCTGCGCGACCTTTTCGCGGCCACGTTCTTTGTGTTCTTTTCGTTCCAGATTGACCCGGCAGATCTCGTCGACGTTGCCGCTTGGGCAGCTGCTCTTGCCGTGCTGAGTGGGTTGACCAAGGTGGCGACTGGTTGGTTTGCCGCTAAACGCCGAGGTGTTGGACCGCGCGGTCGGCTCCGAGCGGGCACGGTGCTTATTGCTCGGGGCGAGTTCTCTATAGTCATCGCCGCACTTGGCGCAGATTTAGCCGACGGGCCACAGCTCGGAGCGTTGGCCGCTGGCTATGTGCTACTCACCGCAGTATTCGGTCCGCTCGCCACCAAATTCTCCGACCAAATATCCGTCCGTGTCACCAAGAAGAAACCAACGGCGCTTCAACCGGCGTAACCAAAGCGCTTCAGGACCCTGGCTTGGCCGCCTTCGACAACAGGATTGCGAACCCGCCGATCGCTTCGCTCGCAAACACGAGCGACCCTGACTTCCCTAGAAGCGGACCCAGCCGTGTTCGATTTCGACTTCGGCGGTTTCGTAACCAGGTTCGCCGGGTAGCACGACCTCGTAAGCGCCGTCAGGATCGTTGACGCGAACTCGCTGCTCGGGCTGCCGGGCTGCCGCAACAGAGAGCAGTTCCTCAACCGTGTTGTAGCGAGCTAGGCATGCGAGCATTCGGTGCGTCACCGACATGAGAGCGAACTCGCCACCGCGAAACTGTTCGATGGCTTCGGCTGGTTCGATCCACCGATGTTCGACCACTTCTTCTTCGTCGTGGCGAGCCGTTTGATGCGGCGGCGCTGGCGCAACGAAGAAGCGAGTGTCGAACCGGCGAGGGGGACCCACGGGGGTAATGAAGCGAGCGACTTCGTGCACGTGCGATAGGTCGAGTTGGAGATTGTTGGCTGCGAGTGCGTCGACGAACAAGCCAGCGTTGGCGTGCACAGCATCTCTTGTTCTCTCAATGACATCAAGCGGGGCGTCGCCTGCGCCGAGCACCAGTCCGGCTTCTTCAACGGTTTCTCGCAATCCCGCAATCCACCAAGCAATGCCATTCGCAGCTACATCGAGCATTTCGGAAGCCTCGCTGTCGCTCAGACCGGATACGACATGGGTCAAGTTGGCGGCGTCGTCGGGATCGACTCGGCCCCCGGGAAAGACCCAAACGCTCGGTCCGAATACGGCCCGACTGGTGCGCTGCACCATGAGCACTTGGAGCGATGGCCGTTCGGCCACAATCATTACCGTCGCCGCATGGCGGATCGGCACCTGCTCGGGATCATCCACGGGGGCCTGGTGCGAGTAGCTAGACACCGGTCCAAGGTAGATGCCACGGCGGACGCGTGACTATTCAGCTACTAGTGTCCCCATGGCGGGTTACACGAGATTGACCAGGGGAGCCGCATGCCATTGCACTTCAACGCCGAAGAAATGGCCATCCGGAACTCGCCCGCACACACCGCACCCAACGCCAGGCTCGGCCGAACTGCAGAGGACCGTTAGTGGACTCTGCACGTTGGCAATTCTGGATCGATCGCGGCGGCACGTTTACCGACATCGTCGCTCGGCGCCCCGATGGCACAACGACAACCACCAAACTGTTGTCCGAGAATCCGCAGCACTACCCCGACGCTGCGATCGAGGGCATCCGTCGCCTGCTTGGTGTCACCCAAGGCCAGCCACTGCCATCAGATCAGATTGATTCTGTTCGCATGGGAACGACCGTGGCCACCAACGCACTGCTGGAACGCCAGGGTGTTCGCACTGCGCTTGTCACCACCACGGGCTTCGCTGACGCGCTCCGAATTGGCTATCAAGCGCGACCTGATCTGTTCGCTATGGACATCGTGTTGCCCGACATGCTGTATGAGACCGTCGTCGAAGTCGACGAACGGGTAACCGCTCACGGCGAAGTCCTGCAATCCGTCGACCTCGGTACGGTGCGTGACCAATTACAGGCCCTGTTCGATGATGGCATCGAATCCGTGGCCATCGTGTTCCTTCACGGTTACCGCTACACCGAACACGAGGCCGCGGTCGCAGCAATCGCTCGATCGCTCGGGTTTGATCAGGTCTCGGTAAGTCACGAAGTCAGTCCACTCATGAAGCTGGTCTCACGTGGTGACACCACCGTGGTCGACGCGTACTTGTCGCCGGTGCTGCGCCGGTACGTAAACCTGGTCGATGCGCAGCTCCGACCCACGGGCGAATCAGATCTCAGCCCCAACACCGAGCCGCGGCTCATGTTTATGCAGTCCAACGGTGGCTTGACCGATGCCCACCACTTCCAAGGCAAGGACGCGCTGCTCAGTGGTCCAGCTGGTGGAGTTGTCGGCATGATCAAGACTGCGTCAGCCGCTGGTTTCGACAAACAAATCGGTTTCGATATGGGCGGCACGTCGACCGATGTCTCGCACTACGCAGGCGAACTCGAACGGGTCTATGAGACCGAGGTAGCTGGTATTCGAGTGAGAGCGCCCATGATTGCGATCCATACCGTTGCCGCCGGTGGTGGATCGATCGTGCAGTTCGATGGCAGTCGCATGCGAGTTGGCCCGGAGTCCGCTGGTGCGGACCCTGGGCCTGTGAGCTACGGCAACGGCGGGCCGCTCGCCATTACGGATTGCAATGTGCAACTCGGTAAATTGCGAGCCGAGTTCTTTCCAGCAGTCTTTGGCACCACAGGTGCCGACCAGCTCAAAGAAGCCACCGTGCGCGAGCAGTTTGGTGAGCTCAGCAACCAGGTCCAGGCGGCCACGGGGCAGCCTCAATCTCCTGAGCAGGTCGCCGAAGGTTTCATTTCCATCGCGGTCGACAGCATGGCCAACGCCATCAAGAAGATCTCCGTGCAACGCGGCTACGACATCACCGGCTACACGCTGGTCTGCTTCGGCGGCGCTGGCGGGCAGCACGCGTGCCTGGTTGCGGAGCGGCTCGGAGTCGAACGAGTTCACATTCATCCGCTTGCCGGCGTTCTCTCGGCAGTTGGCATTGGACTTGCCGATATCCGCCACGTGGCCGATGAGGCAGTCGAGGCTCCCATCAGCCCCCAGGTCTTGGCCGACCTTGCTCCCCGATGGGAAGCGCTCACGGTCGCGGGGCGCACCGCAATCGCCGAACAAGGCGTGGCCGACGCCAAGATCACGACCGTGCAGCGACTGGGTCTTCGCTACGAAGGTTCCGACTCTCCTTTGGTCGTCGAAGCTGGTTTGCTTGCTGTGGTCACCGCCGAATTCGAGCGCATGCACCAGGCCCGCTATGGCTTCGTCGCTCCAGATAAACAACTGATTGTCGAGTCCATGCAACTCGAGGCCATCGGGGTAGCCGAAGCTACCGCCAGCCTGGGCGACAAAACCGCGACCGGCTCCGCAGACCCGTCACCCGTCACGACTCTCCAAACCTGGATGAAAGGTGGGTTTCACCCGACCCCGTTCTTCAAGCGGGATGCCCTTGGCCCGGGTTGCACGATCTTGGGACCAGCAGTCATCATCGAAGACACTGCAACCACCGTGATCGAGCCGGGCTGGACCTTGTCAATGAATCAGGGTCGCGACCTTGTGCTGGATCGCCAGCCTGCCAACTCGGGCCAAGACTCCATCGACGTCGACACCTCGGTAGATCCGATCCAGCTTGAGATCTTCAACAACTTGTTCATGAACATCGCCGAACAGATGGGTGTGGTCCTGGAAAACACCGCGGTCTCGGTCAACATCAAGGAACGACTCGACTTCTCGTGCGCCATCTTTGATCCCGATGGCGAACTGGTAGCGAATGCCCCGCATATGCCGGTGCACCTGGGGTCGATGAGCGAGTCCATCAAGTCGATCATCCGCCAGAACCCAATCATGCATCCAGGCGATGTGTATGTGATGAATGCGCCCTACAAGGGCGGCACGCATCTGCCCGACATCACCGTCGTCAAGCCGGTCTTTGGCGAAGGTGACACGGTGATCTTCTACGTTGCATCTCGTGGTCATCACGCCGACATCGGCGGAAGCGTTCCTGGCTCAGCGCCGGCCGACTCAACCAACGTCGACGACGAGGGAGTACTGATCGACAACTTCTTGCTCGTGACCAATGGCAGATTCCGTGAACAAGAACTGCACGAACTTCTCACCAGTGCGAAATGGCCTGCGAGAAACCCTTCCAAAAACATTGCTGATCTCAAGGCTCAGGTAGCCGCGTGCGAAAAGGGAACCACCGAACTACTCGCCGTGATCGACCACTTCGGGCTACCCGTGGTGCACGCCTATATGGGACACGTCAAGGACAATGCCGAAGAGTCGGTTCGGCGTGTCATCGACGTGCTGACCGACTCATCGTTCACCTACGAGATGGACGATGGCCACCGCGTCTGTGTTGCCATCACCGTCGACCGAGCATCCCGATCGGCGACCATTGACTTCACTGGCACCAGCGACACCCATCCGGGCAACTTCAACGCGCCGTCGGCGATTGCGTACGCTGCGGTGCTGTACGTGTTCCGGTGCATGGTCCGCGATGACATCCCACTCAACGCGGGATGCATGGAACCTTTGGAGCTGATCCTGCCGAAGGACTCGATGATCAACCCCAGCTATCCCGCCGCGGTAATTGCGGGCAATGTCGAGACCAGCCAGCTCATCGTCGACACCCTATTTGGCGCACTCGGTGTTCAAGCCGCTGCTCAGGGAACAATGAACAACTTCATCTGGGGCAACGAAACCCATCAGTACTACGAAACGATCTGTGGCGGAGCGGGCGCGACTCCTGTCGCTGCTGGATGTTCCGCAGTGCACACGCATATGACGAACTCGCGCCTCACTGATCCCGAGGTTCTGGAGTGGCGATTTCCCGTGCGACTTGAGTCATTTCGTGTTCGCACCGGCTCCGGAGGGCAAGGCAAACACCGCGGTGGCGATGGCGTTGTCCGTCGCATGTTGTTCAACGAAGCCCTCGAAATCAACGTGCTGTCGAGTCACCGCAAAGTACCCCCGTACGGACTTGGGTCGGGTGGACCTGGAGCGATCGGCCACAACCGCGTGATCCGAGCAAGCGGCGAAGTCGAGGAACTACCCGGTGTCGCGCAGACCACAGTGGCGCCCGGTGACCGCTTCGAGATCGAGACACCTGGCGGCGGCGGCTGGTCGCCCGAGAACGCTCGTCGTTAGGCCGGCTTGGCGATGGCAAGTAGGTTCAGTCCATGTGGATGCGCTTGCGACAGATTGCGGTAGTGGCGTCTGACCTGCAGAAGGTCGGAACCGAGATCACCGGGGTGCTCGGCGCCGAGGCCTGCTTCACGGACCCGGGCGTGAAACAGTTCGGGCTCAAAAACACCTTGTGGCCAATCGGGACTCAGATGCTCGAAGTGGTCACGCCCATCACCAATGGCACCGCTGGGGGCCGCTACATAGAGCGGCGCGGCGGCGACGGCGGATACATGGTGATCACCCAGGTCGACGATGTTGGCCGCCGCAGGGACCGGGCTCGCGAGCTCGGCGTTCGGGTTGCGTTCGACTTGCACCACCCCGACGATGGGCACGATGGCATCCAGCTGCATCCCGGCGACACCGGAGGCTCGTTCTTTGAGATGGACCAGATGCTCATGCCCGGCGGCGACGATGTGGGTGGACCCTGGTACCCCGCCGGAAAGAACTGGGAACCATATGTGAACACCAGTCGGGTGAAGGGCATCAGCGCCGCTGAATTACAGAGTCCTGAACCCGAACGACTCGCTCAGCGATGGGCAGAAATTGCCGAGATCGACTTGACCTCCGACGCCGACGGTCAACTCATGATGCAACTCGACAATGCCGTGCTTCGGTTCGTTGAAGCGACCGATGGCCGGGGCGAAGGCCTCGGCGGCATCGACGTAATAACGACCGACCGAGATGCAGTGCTCGAAGCCTCCGATCGGCTGGGTTGCACGGTGAGCGAGGATCAGGTTGCAGTCGCTGGTCTTCGGGTCAACCTGCGCTAGCAGCTCGGCAGTCTGAGGTGATCGCCACAGTGCGCAGGTTGATGCTGCCCACCCAGACCGCTTTCACGGCGGGCGAGGCGGCCACACTCGGCTTCACCTATTTCACCGTCGGCCTTACCGTGGCGGTGCTACACGTGACCGACGGAACCGCACCCTGGGTCATGATCGCTTCGGTCTTTCTGGTGAACTCGGTGACTCCCACCTTGGCATACGCAGCGGTCACGGCGTCGGGAGGATCAGCCGCAGCCGGCATCTTCAGTGGATGGCTCGTGTCTACCCGCTTTGGACTCTTCGCGGCCGCGATCGCTCCCCGTCTCTGGCCCTCGCGTGCCAAGCGAGCCATCGCAGCCCATGCATCGTTTGATCCCAACGTGGCCATGGCGATGCGAGAAAGCTCCGACGAGGGAGCTCGCAAGGTCTACGTTGCTGCGTCGTTGTGGTTGTGCCTGCCCTGGTGGATCGGCGGCACGATCGGCACACTCATCGGCTCCGGTTTGAGCGATCCAGGTGTGCTCGGCCTCGACGCAGTCTTCCCGGCTGCGCTGCTTGCCATCATCTGGCCCCAGCTGAACACGAAGAACCGCAACCCACTTCTGATTGCTGCCCTTGCCGCTGTGCTGGCCATAGCGCTGGTCGAAGCGACCCCGGGCGGCGTCCCCGTACTGGCTGCTGCTTGCGCTGCGCTGCTCACCTTGAGGAGTGACAACTAGTGCTCACCTGGTGGGTCGTGCTGGCTCTCGCTCTTGGCGTATACCTGCAGCGAGCAGCCGGCGCATTGCTCCTTGACACAGAGCGTCTTGCCCCGAACTGGCGCCGCGTGCTGAATGCACTGCCGCTCGCCATTATCAGTGCGGTGGTTGCGCTTGCGACGTTGAGTGACGATGGCGAACTGGGTATCGACGCGCGGGCTGGCGGGGTCGTGGTCGCGGCGCTGTGCGCGTGGCGCAAACTTCCGATGTTCGTGACCGTTGTCGCAGCTGCAATCACCACTGCTGCTCTCCGGGCCGTGAGCTGAGACACAATGAGACACCATGCGACAGAGAAGGAACCAGTAGTGCAGACATTGCGAGTGAGCGAAATCTGGCGTTATCCGGTCAAGTCCGCAGGCGGCGAACGAGTTGCCATGGCGACCGTGACCGACCTTGGTGTGCTCGGCGACCGGTGCTGGGGACTGTTCGACACCGAGACCAACATGGTGCTCACCGCTCGGCGCACCCCGGAACTTCTCTTCGCTTCGGCCGCTCTCACCGGGGCCGATGTGACCATGACGCTACCCGATGCAACGACGGTGAGCAGCGCAGACGCTAGCTGCCACCAGCAACTGTCTTCTTGGCTGGGTCGCAGCGTCGAGCTGCGAGCTGCAGGCGCAGACGGCGGCACCTACGAAGCCCCACTCGACTTCGAGAACGACGAGAACTGGGTCAGCTGGCAGGGACCTGGCGGTGCTTGGCACGACTCAAAGGTCAGTCGCGTGTCGCTTGTGAGTCGAGCCACGATGGGTGACTGGGACCCGAAACGCTTTCGGGCCAACGTCATTCTCGACGGCGAGGGCGAAGACGACCTCATCGGCACCCACGTGCACATTGCCAGCATCGAGTTGGCGGTGATGAAAGGCATCGATCGGTGCGTGATGGTGACTCGGCCACAGCCCGGACTTGATCGCGATCTCGACGTGTTGCGCACGATCAACGCCGAGCGTGCAGCGCTACTTTCGGTTGGTGCGCTGGTGGTCACCGAAGGCACTATCTCCGAAGGCGACTCGGTCACACCGGTCGAGTCGACTGGCGGTTGAACCGACGTTCCAGCCACGCGCAGGTGGAGCGCGAATTCGGCCAGGTGCGCCTCTGGTCTTAGTGTTACCGCATGGAACTGACTGACAAAGTTGCAGTGATCACTGGCGGCACAGGAGGAATTGGTCAAGCATTGGCCACGGCATTTCTGGCCCAAGGTGCTCGAACGGTCGTGATCTCTGACCTCGACACCGAGAAGGTCGCCGAGGTTGCCGCAGAAATCGGCTGTGTCGGCATTGCGTGCGATGTCACAAACGAGACCCAGGTCGAAGCGCTCGTCGAAACAACGCTTGCAGATCACGGCCCGATCGACCTGTTCTGCAGCAACGCCGGCTCTGTGTCTCGGGGCGTGCTGACCGATGCAAGCAATGAGGCATGGCAGCAGCAATGGGAACTCCACGTTATGTCACATCTGTACG
>Ga0209828_1001126_pt1 | contig 24801 bp, 24 predicted proteins | sample MaitaG_FD_187429 | JGI IMG/M metagenome (GOLD analysis project Ga0209828, IMG submission 187429) | Marine algal microbial communities from Maine, USA - Maine_Asex2 metaG (SPAdes) (version 2) | ecosystem: Host-associated > Algae > Red algae > Unclassified | place: Maine, USA | collected 2015-01-05
CCTGGCTAATGATCCAGACGTCATCCTGATGGATGAGCCACTTGGCGCATTGGACGCTCTGACGCGAGAGAAAATGCAAAGCCTGGTGCTCAAGCTCTGGAAAGAGACTGGCAAGACCATCATCCTAATTACTCACTCAGTTGAAGAGGCACTGCTACTGGGTGAGCGTCTGATTGTCATGGCTCCACGTCCCGGGCGCATTCATAAAGAATACCGGCTGCCCTTTGCAGAGTCAGGCGTAACAGAGGACTTGCGCGAAGTCAAAAAACATCCGGAGTTTGCAATCAAGCGAGAAGAGATATTGAATATGATCTGGGATATGGAAGAAGAGATCATGGGCGCATCGGAGGATTCAGCATGATCCCGCTAATCATTTACGTACTGGTTTTTGTAGTGTCGTATACCATCGTCACCAAGGTTATCAAGGCTGCTGGAGAGCGTGGCTTCTCTTCACGAAAGACAGTCACGTTCGGTGATGAAAGCGCTGTTAGCCCCAACCGTATTGCAAGTGTGGTGTCTATTGCCACCATTCTGTTGTTGTGGGGCATGTTTACCGGTTCAAAACTGTTACCAGGTTTTTTGCATTTACCCGGGCCTTTTGAAGGGACACTGTCGTTTTCCTACACCGCCCAGGACAGTACAGAGGCGACGGATGATGGCACTGTTACCGCTGTGGTTCATAAGCGCAATGCCAAACCCGAAATGCCTGTTGTTGAACCGGGCGATGGCTTTGCCAAAAACGATGTCACAAGTGTTGCGCAATGGCGAACCAAACTTGTCAATGTTGTCAAAAATGATGAAACGGCTGACGGTGAAAAACCGCAAATCATAGCCATTAACGGTGAGAGTATTCAGCCAGGTGGCAGCGTCAAGATTGACGGGGGAAAAGTGACGCTATCAGATAAGGGCACGCCAAATCTGGAGCCTGCACGTGGCTGGCAAATGGAATCGCTGTATTTGCCTGCGCCGGAGGTTGTCTGGACCCGTACCCTGAAAATCTTTGATGAGGGTTATCGCAATTTCACATTGGCAGAGCATCTTGGCTACTCGTTGTTTCGTGTCATTGTCGGTTTTTTACTGGGGGCGCTGGTAGGGATTCCACTGGGTTATGCCATGGGCTTGAGCAACTGGTTTCGGGGCTGGTTCGATCCCATCGTCGAGTTCATGCGTCCGGTACCACCGCTTGCCTTGATACCGCTGGTTATTATCTGGGCGGGTATCGGTGAGACAGGAAAAATCATACTGCTGTTTCTGGCAGCGCTGTGGATCATGGCTATTGCCGCGCGTGCCGGTGTGTCGGGTGTAAATATTGCCAAGGTGCATGCGGCCTATTCGCTTGGCGCCGGACCCAAACAGATCATGCGCTACGTCATCGTTCCCAATTCCTTGCCCGAGATATTTACCGGTGCACGGGTTGCGATGGGTGTTTGCTGGGGAACCGTTGTTGCCGCAGAACTCGTCGCGGCTGAACAAGGCGCAGGCATGATGATCATGACAGCCTCCAAGTTCCAGAATACCGATATCGTCATCATGGGTATCATCCTGATCGGTATTATCGGATTTGGTATAGACATCCTGATGCGCTGGGCGGAAAAACTACTGGTGCCCTGGAAAGGCAAAGGCTAGCCAGCAGTGAACAGCGTCCGTTCATATATAAACTCTAGGGTAAAACGGGCAATTGACATAGATAACGTCGAGCGATTTGCATAACTAGGATCCCGTCCACCGATATTGCTTGAACAACTTTTAGCTAGAAAACTGGCGGGACACTGCGACTTCAGTGATGCTGCAATTGCGCTCTACACCAGCGATGCGTCCAATTACCGGCAAATCCCACTAGGGGTGGTGTACCCGAAAACCCTGGACGACATCGTACTGACTGCTGATCTGTGTCGCGCACACAATCTACCTTTGCTGATGCGCGGAGGTGGAACGTCGCAGAATGGTCAGTGCGTTAACGAGGCGATAGTGCTTGATTGTTCGCGCTATCTGGATCAAGTCGTCAGCATTGATACAGAAAAACGTACGGCACTCATACAACCGGGTGTGGTGTGCGACAGCCTGAAGGCGGCGGCGGAAGTTCACCAGCTTACCTTCGGACCTGACCCCGCCACACACAGTCGATGCACCCTGGGCGGCATGATTGGCAACAATTCGTGTGGACCGCGTTCCATGCTGGCCGGCAAGACGGTTGAGAATGTGCTGGAACTGGAAATACTGACCAGCGATGGCGCGCGGTTCTGGGTGGGGCCTACCTCTAATGCAGAGTTGGCTGAAATTACCCAAGGTGGTGATCGTCGTGCTGAGATCTATACAGATCTGGTTACGCTTCGAGATGGCTATGCCGCTGAGATTCGCAAGCGTTACCCCAACATCAAGCGTCGGGTCTCTGGATACAATCTGGATCAGCTGTTACCTGAAAATGACTTTAATGTTGCGCGCGCTTTAGTCGGTTCGGAAGGCACTTGCGTATCGGTCCTGCAAGCGCGTGTTCGACTGATAGAAAAACCGGTTCATACCCGTCTGGTGGTTCTTGGCTTCAACGATATCTTCGCAGCCGGCGACTCCGTGGGCGATATCATGCCCTTCGCACCCATCGCCATGGAAGGGCTGGACTGGGGCATTGTTGGCGGCTTGAATGATCGCAATCTCAGACAGGCAGAAGTTGCTTTACTGCCCGATGGGCGTGCGTGGATTCTGGTAGAACTCAGCGCTCGTTCAGGTGAGAGTACTGACAAGCTCGTTACGCAATTTGTTAACAAGATGCGCTTAATCAAGCGCATTGTCTCTGCCAAGCCGATTGATCCTGCTGAAGAGTTAGCGGTGTGGAGTATTCGCGAGCAAGGCGCATCGGCTACCTCCATGAGTTTGAATCCTGACGATCCAGACCCTGTTGTTGGATGGGAAGATACCGCAGTTGATCCTCTGCAGCTAGGCGATTACTTACGAGAATTTCAGGCATTGATTGATCGCTATGACTACACCACAAGCCTGTATGGACATTTTGGCGACGGTTGTATTCACGCACGCATTACCTTCGACACTCGCACAGAAGCAGGTGTTACCAAGTGGCGACAGTTTAGCGAAGAGATTGCTCAACTTGTCGTGAGGTTTGGCGGCTCGCTATCCGGTGAACACGGCGATGGTCAAGCCAAGGCGGAGTTCCTGCCCATTATGTACGGGGATGAGCTCATGGAGGCATTTCGCCAATTCAAGCGTATCTGGGATCCGGATGCCAGAATGAATCCTGGCAAGTTGATTGATGCCTATCGCATGGATGAAAATTTACGTTTTGGACCAGAGTACACAACACCTGTCGTAGCCACTCAATTGCATTTCACAGAAGACCCTCAAGGATTTGGCCGATCGACTGAGAGATGTATCGGTATGGGCAAATGCCGTGCGCATAAGGGAGCCATGTGCCCAAGCTATCAGGCAACGCGTGAAGAGCGCTATTCAACCCGAGGACGGGCGCATCTGCTACATGAGCTGGCGCGTGGGCATGTACTGAGACAAGGTTGGCAGGATGAGGCGGTTGCTGATTCCATGGAACATTGTCTGTCGTGCAAGGCTTGTAAAAGCGAATGCCCTACCCAGGTTGACATTGCAGCCTACAAAGCAGAGTTCATGCACAAACATTTCGAGAACAAGCGTCGACCGCTGTCGCATCATGTGTTTGGGCAATTGGGTCGGTGGTTACCGCAGTTATCCAGAGCATCGCGAGTAATTAATCTTTTGCAGGATAGTCAGCCTGGTGGTTTTGCCAAACGTATTCTGGGTATCAGTGCCGAGAAAAAACTCCCAACCTTAGCCAGGCAGACATTTTCGCAATGGGTCAAAACCCACGCAAGTGAGCATGATGAGCACTTTCACTGGTTCGGTAATAAGGAGAGTCCTGAGCTTGTTCTGTGGAGCGACTCGATAAACAATCATTACCGCCCGGCAGTTGCAAGTAGCGCTGTAGGCGTTCTCGTGAAAGCCGGTTACCGCGTGGGCGTGGCCCGCGAACATTTCTGTTGCGGCAGGCCGCTGTACGAATATGGCTTACTCGATCATGCCAGATCAACACTGCAGAACATCCTCGACGGATTCCAGCAACATCTGCCTGCCTCGGCTCCGGTTATCGTGCTCGAGCCGTCGTGTTTATCCGTGTTCAAAGATGAGCTACTGCGATTATTCCCAAACGATGTTCGTGCACAATCCCTGGCCGCTAGTTGCAAGAGTGTAAGCGGACTCCTGCAACAAAATCAAATACCGATTAAAAGAAGGCTTAAAACTGGCATTCTACATTTGCATTGCCACGATAAAGCGCTTGGCATAGCGCAGTCTGACAGACATTACATGAACGCCTGCTTCGACAACCTGAGTGAGATTGAAAGCGGCTGCTGCGGTATGGCTGGCACCTACGGTATACGTGAACAGACTCGCTGGATTGGGCAGAGACTGTTTGATCGAGCGCTAGGGCCTGCAATTGACAGAGCTGGGTCACAGACTGTTATTATCGCGAACGGATTTAGTTGCCATGAACAAATTTTCGGCAACACTCATCGGCGAGTCATGCATCCCGTTGAAGTACTGGAGGCCTGTTTGTAGCCCAGGCCTTGCTTAATTTATAAAGTCTGACGTACACATTCAGTCTGCGCACTCTCCACAGGACTGTAGATTTCCGTATAGCTCACCTCGGATGAATCATCAGAAAAAACAATATCTGCAATGACGATAAACTGACCACTCGACGCTGTGACTTCTACTGTCTCCTCAGTGGGCACCCAGGTAAACAGCCCGGCGCTGGAAGCCATACCGGTTCTGTCGGTGTAGGCTGAGAATACATAGCTTTGTTCGTCAAGGCCAGATCGGGTAAGGCACTGCCAGAACGAGGTTGCCGTGATTTCAGAGTCACCGTTAAGTAATCGCGAAACATCGAGTGTTTCGGGGTCGTTCAGGGGCGTCTCGTTGTCACTGTCGCTACTGCTGCAGCCGATCATCAGGATGCTAGCGATAAGCACCATCATGGTTCTGTACATGCTACTTCTCCATTGCAGGTATTCGTTATACACAATACACGAGGGAAATACGTATTGTCTATCCCTTGCCGATGCGCCCGATGTTCAACACATGAGCTACCTGATATTGTATAAAACCTCGCATTGCGTAAAACTCAGGCTAAACGCGGCGACGCCCATAAGCCCTTCGCTGCTTCTGGAGCTCGGGATTTTACGCAACACCAAGGAAGAAATTGAAACACCCGTCAGAATAATCCATTGCTCGTCCGAACAATCAATTACTCGTCCGAACAATTAATTAAATGAGTTGAGGGCCGAGCATTTTCGGCCCTTACGACTATCGGGGTTTAAAGAGCTATCAGGGCAACAATCTATTCCTCGACGAACGTCTGCTTGCTAAACAAGCTCACGGCGCAGTTGCTGCCTGGGTTGCCAGGTTGCTCAGTGCGGTCGAAATATTCCCAATACGCTCTTCCTGATCCAAAATACCGTGACGTGCAGCTAGATAGGCCGGATCATTGTACGCAATGGACACTTCTCCAGCTGCATTTTCAAACACTAGCATTTTCTGCGGCAAATCGATGGCTATTGATTGGTCGCCTTGCATCAATGGCGTGCCAAGATTCGGATTACCAAAAACAATCAAACGCGTTGGTAACAGTTCCAGGCCAATCGATTCTGCATTATCTGCATGGTCCAGCTCCGCCACCAAACGCAACGGTTCTGCAGCATCAATAGCGCCTCGCAAGGCGCTGTAGGTCGTCATCATATCCTGCTCGCTGGGTACCACGATGACGCCTTGGTTGGCGGAAACCTCACCAACGGATATTGGTGCAGCAGGCATATCCTCTTCAGAGTTTCCACTAGCAACAGCAGCGAAATTGCCAAGCGCTGTAGTTATGGTCGCCAACTGCTCGTCGACGCCAGTCAGGCTATGCCTTTGTTGCAAATAGCCGGGTGCGTTATAAGAGATCTCTGTTGTGCCGTCTTGGTCTTCAGTGGCAAGCATTTTCAGAGGAAGGTCGAGTCCGGCCTGTTGATTTGACTGCATCAACGCTGTACCCAGAGCCGGATTACCAAACAGGATGACCGACGTAGGCCGCAGTGGCAGATCCACACTTTGCGCGTTTGCCTGGTGGTCCACTGTGGCCAATGCCGTTATAGCATCATTGTCGTCAAAGGCAGCCTGCAAAGCGCCGATAGCCTCGGGCACGCTACGCACGCTGGCAATATTAACCACCCCAGCTGGCGCATCGCCATTGCTTACATCAGTGTCTGAATCGGCATCATCATCAGAACTGCAGGCTGTCAAAGCAGCAGTAAGCGCTATTACGCTCCATGTAGTCTTATTCAGGGTCAACATTTTTATCCTCGTTTTCTTTTAAACAAAATTTAACGCGCTTCAGATGAAGTCGTGTTCCCTGGCCGTAGTAGTCAGATACTCGTTGCAAGCCATGCCTGAAACGCCCTTAGTGCTATTTGCCCAATGACTACAGATCTGAAAAGAAGTTCAATATCTGTCCTGAGTGTAACTATTCAGTTGGCTAGTGAGCGAATTGATGACCAGAATCGCTTTTTTTCGTTGATCATTCGACCAGCCTTCAACATCAAGACCAGCTGGCCGCTCTCCGTCTCTGTATACTCACGCCGTGCGCTATAGGACTCCAGTGCGTGCTGCTCGGCATGTTCTTTAAGGAGTCGCCGGTGCAATATATCAATCTCACCAACATCACGCACACTGGCATCGCGCAAAGACTTCTTGCATGAGCCGTAAGGTGCTGGCCTTGCCACCTTGGCAAGTGACTTAGCCTGCGTACCCGACAGTGGCAGTCGCAGATCACCCACGCCATCGACACTGATTTTCAGAGTATCGGTTGACAAGTTACTGCGACAGGCAAATGTACCGCCGTAGGCATTGTCCGACAAGGCAGATAAAGCCTTTGTTATTGAGTCTGCAGGCTCATCCAGTTGAGAAATGACCTCGTCAAACGAAAGAAGCGCAGATGAATCCAAAGTTCACATTGTTTTATTATTACGTATGAACGCCTGGGTGCCCAGCTTGAAGCTTCACGCTGTGGACGCGGTACAGCCTCAGGCGGTCACTTATACATTAAATTCGACAATTCTATCTTCAGAATCAATCAGGGTTCCAACGACATCAAAAGTCAGCAACTTAAAGCGAGAATAGTCCATAGGATTTTACGCAGTTGATGCCCCGCCTTCTTACAGCCGATAAACCAAAGACGGTTGAACGGTAAAAAATCCTGAAGCCAGCGTATGTTTTTTTGCATTAAAATAAAGGTTGCTTTACCTACGGTTGATGGTAATTTTATCCTTATTACTCTGTATTTATGCGGACTAGTCGAATTGTGATTAATAACCACTTAATTTACGATATTTTTCGAAGTTCAGCAAGAACGAGCATTCGTACCACTCGTTTTATATAAAACTCACTTACAAACCATGTGGTTGATAAGGATTAAAATGTACATTTCTCAAAAACTAATATTTTCGCTTGTTGGCGTCTTCATGTCATCAGCAGCATTAGCTGTTCAATACACCGTCCCGGATGACGGATGGTATCAGCTACAAAATCTGACAACTTATGAGGAGGTGTGTAGCTCCGTTCAAGACACCTGCGATATACAAGGCGGGGTCTATCAGCTAATCAATCACTCAGTACCAATGTCAGACCCAAAGCATCGTCAAACAATAACTGTTTCCAGTGGTACTACACCGCCAGTCACGCCTCCAGTCACACCGCCAGTTACACCGCCAGTCACACCTCCAACAAACGCTCAGTACTCAATCGATACAACCGTAGTGTATCAAGACTGTAGCACCCGATTTCCCGGCAGGCCGTTAGAAGACGATTACCAACCTTGTCTAGCAAGCTGTCCACAAGGCTATGCGGCCACTGGGGGTTCTTGTCGAGCAAGTCTTGAAGATACTTTCGTCGATGGACTCGACACTGATAGTCCTACGGGCAGAATTGTGACACTTCGGGTCCCTACTATCGACATACCTGTTCAAGGTGGATATAGCTGCGATATTGAAAGACAAGCCAAATACACACCATTGGAACGAGAGCTTATTACGAATAACTTTACTAGGACAGAAATCAAGGCAATGGCCGTTTGCTCTACCATCGTCAGCCAGTAGAAATAATTAAGTACCTTCAAAGACTCTCGGGAGAGCCAAGCTCACCCGAGAGTTAACCCTAGTGTTGCATAAAATTCCGGCCCAGAACCGCTTCGCTGCCTCTATAGCAGCATCTAAGGCGCTGTACTCATTTTTCCTGGATCTCACCTAGAGTGACTAGGCTCAATCCAGTAAAAATTCCGTGCAGCGCCTTATATACAGCTCTAGAGGCTTCTGGACTCGAAATTTTATGCAACACTAGGGTTAAGTAAGTTCCAGCACTCGTGTTAACCACGTTCACTCGCCTATAACAGGAAGGTAGTCAAACGCCCAATCGTTGTAGCCTTTCTCTCCGCGGTACCAAATGACCTCATCGCCTGGATTTTCGTCATGATTCCAGCGTGGCTTTTCACCGTGCTCATACCCGCTCATAACACGGCGTCTCCAACGTTGACTCAACCTAATAAGCTTCTTCAGCTCATCGCTATCCCACTTCTCGTCTACTTCTGATTGAAATTGCGTGACAAGATCAGCATGCTCTGGTCTGATCGCCAGATTAAGCAATTCGTCAGGGTCTGATTCAGCATCAAATAGAAGCTCAGGGTCAGCTACAGAACTTATGCACTTAAAACGGCCGCGCCTAATCATGAAAATAGGCGCTGTTGTCGCTTCCGCCAAGTATTCAGCGTAGATGGGTCGTTCAGTATCAAAGCTGTTTGCGCCAGTGATCATCGGCCCAAGGTCGCAACCGTCCAGGTCCTCTATGTCGCTTGACCAATCTGCACCGGTTGCAATTCCCATGAAGGTCGGCAGAAGATCAACAAGGGAGGCAGGCGTCTCTACACGTCCTGAATTGGCTCCGGGCAGCTTGATGATGAGCGGTATTCGCAGTGCTGGTTCGAAAAATGTTTCTTGAACCACATAACTCGCTCCCCAGGCATCTCTCCATGATCTGAAGTAAATACGATGGCAGTATTGTCTGCCATACCGGTAGCCGAGAGTGTCTCAATGATGCGCCCGACCATCTGGTCGATATAACTAATCGAACCATAATAGGCACGGCGAGCTCGCAACACCGCCTCTTTTTCAAATTGAACGTCGTGCATACCGAAGTCGTTCAATAAAAGCCTCGAATGCGGGTCATGTTCGTTCGCTTTTAGCGCAGAAACTTTAGGCTTCGGTATGTCGACACCATTGCACAAATCCCAATGCTCCTTGCGACACAAGTACGGCTCGTGCGGGTGTGTGTATGACACCTGTAGGAAAAACGGCCTCTTGTCTTTTGAACGTGCTGTATCGTAGAGATACTGGACAGTCTGAAAAGTGACATTGTCATCAAAATCCATTTGTACTGATCGTTCACACACTCTAGCTACCAGTATACTGCGCACATCATTAGTATCCCGTTCACCTTCATTGCCCCAGTTGGGCACCCAGGAAAAATCGGCTGGATAGAGATCCGCCGTAAGACAAGTTTCAAAACCATGATATTGATCGGGGCCAATGAAGTGCATCTTGACTGACAGCGCAGTTTGATAGCCAACGGCACGCAAGTAGTGAGCATAGCTAGGAATTGAAGCTGGCATCTCAGCGGCATTGTCGTAAGCACCAATCGTCGAGCAAAGCTTGCCTGCAGCCATGGAAAATCTCGACGGGGCAACAAAGGGAAGTTGCAATACGCGGTGTTAAAAAACAGTGCCCGTGTTTGCTAGCTTGTCGAGATTTAGGGCGTGACACACACTGTCCCCATAGGCTTGCAATGAGCCTGTGTTCAGCTGATCTACTTGTATGAACACGATGTTTGCAGCGGATGTGCCATTCATTAATTAGCCTTTCAGGATGGAACGGATGTAATAAAGTGGCCCTGTTTAAAAGCACTTCTTGTGATTCCGATCCCTGGCGGATGTACCGAGGCTCTGGCTTATACGATCAATAACAATGGCAAGAAATTCAATGCCCAGCCCACCCACTGTTGCCAGCCCCATGTCGAGCCTACCTATGCCACGCAACACCATCTGACCAAGCCCTGTAACCGAATTCATTGATGCAACAACGACCATTGACAGCGCCATCATAATGGTTTGATTCACACCAGCCATAATTGTTGGCATCGCTAGAGGCAGTTCGATTTTATATAGTATTTGTCTTTGGCTAGCACCAAATGCTCGCGCGGCTTCCACCCTATCGGCTCGCACTTGCCGGATACCGAGATTAGTCAATCGAACAACGGGAGGCAGCGCATAGACAAAGGTCACAATGACACCGGAGACATTACCGATGGAAAACAGCATAACAATGGGAACCAAATAGACGAAAGAATGAATCGCTTGCATGAGATCGAGTAGCGGGCGTGGCACCGTCCAGAACCTATCGCTACGAGCTGCCATGATACCCAGCGGTATACCAATAGCAGAACAGAAAATAACGCAGGTAAGCACAATCGACAGCGTAACCATACTCTCGTCCCATGCACCTATTAATCCAATACACAGTAGTGATGCGGCGCATATTCCTGCAAACCGACGGCCCCCAGTCTGCCAGGCAATAATGACAATGATGGCGAGGATGAGCAAATCTGGCGCGCCGGTCAGTGTGTCTTCAAGCCCACTCAGAACGATATCAAATGGAACGTTTATGGCTTGAAAAATAAACCGGACACGCGTAACTACCCATTGCAAAGCTGCTTCAACCCAGTCACCAACGGGCACCCATTCTGTATCAAATATGTTCCAGAAATCCATCGGCTCTTGTTAACCTCGTAGCGCACCGAGTGCTTCAGTGACAGTGATCATGCCGATGGCGCTGCCCGCTCCATCAACAACGGTGACAGCATCCAGATTAATCATGAATTGATCGACTATGTCGCCAAGTTCGCAATCTGAATCAATCGTTTTCCTTGTCGAGGCACGTCCGTCTAGTGGTGACATGATCGTCTCGGCCCGAACCAGGTTCACTCTATTGATGCCTTGGACAAATTCAGTGACGTAAGCATCGACAGGGTTAGTGACAATCTCCTCCGGTGTACCAATTTGTACAATTGCACCATCGTTCATGATAGCGATATGGTCATCAGCCGGATTGCCTCATCCAGATCATGGGTAATGAAAACCGTGGTTTTCTTTAACGTCTGACTAAGCTCGAAAAACTGGTCTTGCAGTTGTCGACGGATCAGTGGATCGAGTGCAGAGAATGGCGCGTCCATCAACAGAACATCGGGATCAGAAGCCAGTGCGCGAGCAAGCCCAACGCGTTGTTGCATCCCTCCCGACAGTTGATCCGGGTAGTGGTCTGCCCAACCATCAAGGTTCATCGAACTCAATGCACGCTCGGCAGCTTCGCGACGTTGAGCAGGCGGTACGTTGCGCACCTCTAGTCAGAACACAACATTCTCGGCTAGCGTGCGATGAGGCTACAGCGCCATGTGCTGAAAGACCATGCCGATGGTTTCGGCTCGCAGTTTTCGAAGAGCAGGTTCCGCCAGCTCATTAACCCGCTGACCGGCGACTATAATGTCACCAGAGCTGGGCTCGATTAACCGATTTATATGCCGAACAAGCGTCGACTTGCCTGAACCGGTACCCGAGCGCCTCGAGGTCGAGTTGCACGACCATAAGCTGAAACCAGGCGTTTGCTGGGGATCCCTTCATCGGATCAACTGTAACGCCCTTACCTGGCATATCTTGAGCAAAGCTCGCAGACGCGCACGGCGCAAAACACACTACGGAAGTAATGGTGGTGGCGGTAGGTCTCATCATTGGCACTCTCCGTTTTTGATTGGTCAATGGCAGGGGTAGTCAGCTGACAATCCGGGAATTGCTGCTTTGGCAATCGATACATGAAAATCCCTGACTCAGGATAACCAATACTTAAACCATGCACGTGACACTATGAACTCGGTGGAAGATCTGAAGAGTGTCATGGATAGTGCGAAACGATTGAGTATGGTCATGAGCAGCAGCTTGTGACGATCGACCAAAGACCATCAAAGCCCGTTTAAACTGACTGACTACGCGAGATTTGAATATAGGTGTATTGAAAAATTATGTCGCTATCTGTATAAGTTCAGTTCCAATAGTTTCTCAGATGCCGGTAGACGTAAATCGTTATACGCCACTCTATACAACAATAATTAAATAGACTAAAAATTTTGACTAATAATACAGATTACGTTGACAGTATTCCCTATATACACAAGTGGACCTCTGCATGTAAGCCATACGAAATAGATTTAAACCTGAAATTTCATGGCATGGAGTCCAGGTTGGGTGAACAGGATATTCGTGTTGTTGATCTTGGGTGTGGGACAGGGGCAATGCTGTTGTTGCTGGCCGAGTCAATGCCAAACTCAGAGTTTCTTGGCATTGACATCAACCCTGAGCATATTAATTGGGCAAACAAATTTGCACGAAAAAGTAACCTGAAAAACATTGAGTTTAGACAGGAAGCGTTTTCAACCACTCTCAGTAAAAAATACGGCACGTTCGATTTAGTAATATGTCAAGGAATTTATTCATGGGTTTCAGAGCTTGTCCGTCAGGAGGTACTTGAGTGTATCGATCGACTTGCTTCACCGAACGCTGCACTCCAGATTTCCTGGAATACAGAAGCCGGATGCGCGCAACTTATACCGCTACGTTCCATTCTGCATGAGATCGTTAAAGCGGATGATCGTGATCAGAAAGAGGCCTGGTCCAGTGCATTCAGTATGATCGAAATGATTGAGTCAATGGAGGTTCCGTGGTTCGAAAAGAATCCTGTTGGCCGGCACCGAGTCAATGGCTGGAAGAAAAGTGACTTCCGCTATCTGGTTCATGAATATTTTAATGGCTCATGGCATTTATCCAACTTTAACAAAATTTCCGGGGCTCTATCACAATATGGATTTGAGTTTGGCGGTTACTCACTTTTCGAGCGTTGGCGGCTGAATAATCCAGACATAAAATTTGACGTTACACATTCAGGATTAGAAGAGCTGATTACGGAGTTGGCCATGTGTGTGCCACATCGTAATGACACGTTTGTGCGGGGCCGGCAGTTGGAAAAATTGACCGGTATCGGAGCCGAGTGTTTCGCTTGTTCACAACCAACAGGTCTCGTCCCTGTCCAGGTGGTCGCGAATCAAACAAAGGATACTACGGGCATCATGTATCAATGCCTGGAAGGCCCCAAAAGTGTGTCTGAACTCCTGACAATATATAGTACCGATGAGCCTGCAGAGGTAATCGCCAAAATAAGGAATGAGATTTCCAGAGGAATGATAATTAGAGTCGACGCCGAAGTTGCTGACGTAGAGAATATACATTCTGACGTTAATATAAAAATGAATATGGAGTACTCGTCAGCATTTTCCAGAACCCTCATTGATGATGCCGAATTGTTAGCGGATTTCTCTTGCTTCCCGTCCAGAACGACAAGAGGCGGTATTCGGATCCCTTCTACCATAGCCCAATTGGTAGATGTATTTTGTAAATCCAATGACGAACATGAGTGGTTTCTTGAATCTCAGAAACGACTTGCCACGTGTGGAGTAGAAATTGGCGAAGAGGAATTGAGAAGTGAATTGCAATCATGTGTGAAGAGCTGGATTCCATTCATGCTATTTCATAAGGTGCTGCATACATAAGTATTATGAAAGACAGTGCTCGCCTAGAGCTTATTTACAAGGCAGAGCATGGGCTGCCAGCGTACGTGCACCAAACTTCACGCCAAATCTTATTGCCTGCTCATCGACAATTCGGTCATTTTTCGGTGATGTGACCGCCAGGTCAACACCCATGTTTGTCGTAGGCCTCGGTAATTGCACACTGGGTCACAAGACATTGACAATCGCGTGAACATCGTGTGACTGGGCCTGTTGGTAATGTTCACATATGCATCACCATGCAGCATTTAGTATAGCTCCACGTTGAAGAGGCAGTGCCTAGTTGCTTTCATACTCAAGTTATCTACAGGCACCCACCTTATTTTTTCCTACTACACGGAGTCTAGAAGATGTTTACACGAAAATTTCGATTGGCAACTGGCGTAATAGCCGTCGGTTTGTTAAGTGCCTGTTCCGATAACAACCTGCTGGATACTGACAACCTGGCGTCAGGAAGTCGTAATGGCGAGGACAGTAATGAGATCACAGGCGTGGTTGAAGACGGCGCCGGACTTATCAATATTGTTGACACTGCCGTCGGTGCCGGGCAATTCACCATTCTTGCTGCAGCTCTACAGGCTACCGGACTGGACTCAGTATTGGCCGATGAATCTCGCGAATTTACTGTTTTTGCACCTGACGATGCGGCCTTCAATAAGCTTGGTGACCAGACCATCGCAAACCTTCTGGGTGATCTCGACACGCTCAGCAATATTCTTCTCTACCATGTCATAGCCGACGCAAGTGTCGATTCCACAACTGCTATCAGCCTCGCCGGTTCATCGGTCACCACGGCAAACACTCAGGATGCGCGGCTTTCGCTTGACGATGGAGAGCTATTTGTCAACATGTCGAGAGTGACTGCAACAGATATCGCTGCATCCAATGGCATTATTCACGTTATTGACACCGTTTTGACTCCTCCGCCAGTTCAAGATGAAGCGCCTGTAGACGACGCCGCACAGCCGGGCACGATTGTGGATGTAGCCATCGCTAATGGTTCGTTCAACACACTCATCGCTGCTGCCCAGGCCACTGGACTGGATGCTGTACTGGCAGATCCGAGCAGCACATTCACTGTATTCGCGCCCACTGACGATGCATTTGCCGCACTGCCAGCTGGCACGCTTGACGCATTGCTGGACGACCCGGATACACTGCGTCAGATACTTTTGTATCACGTAGTCTCTGGTGCAGCAGTGAACGCTGAAACTGCCATCGGCCTCGCAGGTACCAGTGTGACAACGGCTAATGGTGCCGATGTGGAAGTGGAACTGCGCGAAGGTGAGCTGTTCATCAACGACTCGAAAGTCATTATCACTGACGTACAAGCCTCAAACGGTATTATCCACGTGATTGACACTGTCTTGATACCACCCACTGACGCAACGCCTATTGCTGAGCCTGTGCCTAGTCCTGCCGGTGAGAATCCGACTGCAACTATCCTGGACGTAGCACGGGAGGCTGGCTTCAACACTTTGGTGGCTGCAGTCGAGGCCACGGGTCTGGACACCGCGTTAGGCCATCCTGATGATACCTACACTGTATTTGCACCCACGGATGCAGCTTTTGCCGCACTAGGACAAGATACGATAGATGCGTTGCTGGCAGATCCAGAGACCTTGAAGGACATTCTCCTCTACCACGTTCTGCCCGGTGTGGTAATTTCTGGCGAACAGGCTACCGGACTGGTAGGTATTGATATACAGGCAGGAAACTCTGACATCGTGCGATTGAGTCAGCGAGATAGTGGACTCTTCATCAACGACTCACTCATCGTAACGACTGATGTACAAGCCGTAAACGGTGTCATTCACGTCATAGATGCGGTACTGATCCCACCGACTTTATAAGTTGCAGCGGTTTTTAGTACAGCCTCCTCGCCGGTCAGTCCTTTGGTCTGACCGGCGAAGTGTTTAAAGCAATTGGTAACACCGAAAACCACGATAAGCAAAATCGACGTATATGATTGTATATCGACTTCTATAGCGGCCTACGATTCCAGTCTCAATGCCACCATTTGCTAAATACCGTATCTTGCTCGTCGAAGATCACGCTGATCTAGCCGAAACAGTCCTGGATTTTCTCACTAGCATGGGGTGGGAGGTAGATTACGCGGCAGATGGTATGACAGGGCTTCACCTCTCCAGGACTCAAAGCTTTGACGCCATCGTGCTGGATGTTACGTTGCCAGGTATGGACGGCCTCACATTATGCCGGGAGCTGCGCGAGCAACACCGCTCCTCCACACCAATAATCATGATGACAGCACGTGACGAATTGTCTGACAAACTGGCAGGCTTTGAGAACGGCGCTGACGACTACCTGGTAAAACCCTTCGACTTACCTGAGCTTGTAGCTCGGGTCGATTCTGTGGTCAGGCGATGTCAGCGACGCCTTATGCCAGAGACTTTGCAAGTAGCTGATCTGGTACTGGATACCGGCAGCCGGCAAGTCCAAAGAGCTGGTAAGGAATTGTCGTTGTCACCAACAAGCTTTAAAATTTTAAGTATCCTGTTGCAAAACTCGCCAAACGTCGTTTCCAGAGAAACACTGGAATTTGAGCTTTGGAATGATAGTCCACCAGCCAGTGACAGCCTTAGAAGCCTGATTTACAAGCTTCGAAAGATTGTCGACAAACCATTCGACCACAGCTTGATAAGCACAGTGCAGGGAGCTGGCTACAAGCTAGGCGAGTAGTGAGATGCTCGGCAGCGTAAACTTTTTCGTGGTGTCTAATTCTTGACGACTGAATCCCCAAACTGTATCTTAAATGTTGAGCCTTGCCCCGATTGGCTGACCAGGGTGATATCCCAATTACGGCTCTCACAAGTCTGACGGACAATAGCCAACCCTAAACCCATCCCTACATGGGACTGCCCCTGTGACTCGATTCGGTAAAACGGATCGAAAATGTGCTGCTGCTGTTCCAGGTTCAGACCGGGTCCGGTGTCACTGATCGATACTGAACCCTCATCAATCAACACCCGTATTTCACCGGCATCCGTGTAATGCCAGGCATTGCGTAACAGGTTACCCAATACGATCACAAGAGCTGCTTCTGGTGCATTAACATAGAGCTGGTAGGCAGAATCGAGCTCTATCGTTATTGGCTTTCCACTCTCCAGTTCGGGCAGCTGTGCGGTCAGTCCGTCCAGCAGCTTGTTCACATTACAGTGCTCGCTCACCTGCGTGTCTGGGCTTCCGTCTCTGGCCAGTAAAAGAAGAGTTTCCAACAATGCCGACATGTGTATTGCGTTGCGTTTGATGCGCGCCACCGCACGCTCTGGCGCACCGCTCAGCGGTTGTAGTTCCAGTGTGGACACAGAGCCCTGGATAACAGCCAAAGGCGTTCTCAGCTCATGTGATGCGTAACGAGTAAAGTCGCGTTCACGCTCTACGAACATTTTGCTACGCTCGACAAACTGGTTCAGCGCATCGGCAAGAATCAGTGTTTCGGTATCTTGTTTTTCGGCAAGATCCACCAATGGAAGCTCGGATAACTCACGCGCAGTAAAATCGTAATTCTCTATACTACTCGCAAGTCTTGTGAGAGGTGAGATGGCACGTTTTGACAACACATAGGTGAGATAGGCCAAGCTGTACATCAGGAGCAACACCAAAGCCAGAGGAAGGATGCCAAAGTAGAAGGCCAGATTGGAGACAGTGTCACTCTGAAACAACAAATACAACGTCTCGTCGTCACGCGTACTGACATAGACAATACGCTGATCACCGTCTACACGCACCTTATGCTGTCCTGGCGGAAGATCCTCGAATTCCGGGGGTAATTCTGTCGTCAAGTCTGAGGATATATACGACTGCAGATTCAAGGTATCCGGCAGGGCAAAGTTTTCGGCGTTGGCTCGCTTGTTCCAGAAATAGGTCGCCTCACCTGAAAGTGCTGTCTTTACCAATACGCGTTCTGCAATAACACTGGCAGCCAATACACCCGCTACAGTTAGCACACTTATCAATGTAAGCTGCAGTATAAACACACCGTGCAGTCGAGATTGTAGTCTGGGTTGCGGGGTTGCTGCAGCGCCTGGAATGCTCACACGTGGATATCCACTAAATATGGCTATGAAGATGCGGTTAGTGTGAACGTGATTTCGAAAGTTGACAAGCAAACATCTAGACGGTTTCAAAGTGGTGGAGCAAGCCATGCATGTATTGATGGATGCACCAGATAGTCAAACACTACTGCATGAGAAGGGATTACTTTCACTGATACGCTCACCTTTGGGCTCGTAATGTGGGTAATGAGAAACTTGCTGGTGGAGGGCAGCAAACTGCAAACCGAAAACCGGCAGTTCGTTTAGGTATACGTCATGCCAATCGAAGTCAATCTGGATGTTCTTCTTGCCCAAAAAAAATGAAGGGCAAGTGGCTGGCAACCGAAGTCGGCATTTCTGAACAGAATCTTTCACTGCTGCGTACAGGCAAGGTCAAAGGCGTTCGGTTTTCTACGCTCGAAAGAATTTGCGAGGTATTGGAGTGTCAACCGGGTGATATTCTCAAGTATTGCTCCGATTCCACCGAATGCGATTAGGAGCGAGCCGCCATTAGAAATGGTCTGGACATCTGGTGGATTCGAAACATGGTCAACGGCTGGCAGCCAGATAGATTCAGCGAGCTGCAATCATCCAGCGCTCGAACTGCACCCAGCAACTAGCCCGCCAGGATTATCTATTGAAGGCAGACACCTGAAAAAGATCGTGTATCTATTGGTCGATCCGACATGCTGGCTCCACGCCGTAAGCGCTAATTCTGCACAATCTCTAGGCTTTGAATCAACTTACGCACTGTCCAGCACCGGCATGCAGCTGCACATGCTCCCTTAGTGCCTGTGCATCAAGGTGTGCATTGCTCACTCCCTGCCGATGCATCTGTCGCTTGCGTGCCTGTCTTACTCGCTCACGAATGGTGGCACTGGACTCGTTGCCGGCCGTACTTTGCAATCCACCATCAACATGCGTTTCGCGTTGCAATTGCAAATGCAGATCAACGCGATCCAGAAAAGGGCCGGATAATCGTGACTGATAGCGGACAATCTGTTCGGCGGCACAACGGCAAGGGATGGTCGGGTCATCGTGGTAGCCGCAAGGGCATGGATTCATCGCTGCCACCAGTTGAAAGCGCGAAGGAAATGTCGCTTGACGGGCCGCTCTTGAAAGCGTGATTTCACCGGTTTCCATTGGCTCTTTAAGCACATCCAGAACCGCTCTTGAAAACTCTGGCAGCTCGTCGAGAAACAAGACACCATTATGTGCCAGCGAAATTTCACCGGGCCTTGGATTGGCCCCACCGCTCACCAGTGAAATGCCAGATGCCGTATGGTGAGGCGCTCTGAACGGCCTTACTCCCCAGCTCGCTGCATCAAAGCCTGTATAGCTGATGGAGGCAATGGATGCCGACTCCACACTCTCCGATTCGCTCATTGCTGGCTGTATGCCAGGCAATCGACTGACCAGCATGGACTTACCCGTTCCCGGCGGTCCTATCATCAGCATGTTGTGAGAACCTGCAGCAGCTATTTCCAATGCACGCCGGGCCTTGTGCTGACCGAACACATCCTGCATGTCATCACGACTGGCCGGCAACGCCGAATCAGGACAACTGCCGAACGCACGCTCAATGTCTTTCACGGTAACTACTTTCAACGGCTCGCATGATCGCTGCACTAACTGCTCTCAAACTTGCTTCAAATGCGCTGATGCGTGCATTTGTGTACACGTACTGCGAAGCGCCTCGGCTGCATTGTGAGCCGGCACATACAAAGCCAGGCGCGATTTTGAATACGCATGGGAAGTGGGCAGAATGCCACTGACCAGTCGAAGCTCACCATTGAGCCCCAGCTCTCCGAGTACCACCAGTGAAACAACACAATCGTCTGGCAACTGCCTGGTTGCCATCAGCACGCCCAATGCAATCGGCAGATCAAATCTGCCGCCGTCCTTGGGCCGATCGGCTGGAGCAAGATTGATGATAAGCCGTTGCTGAGGCCACTTGAAGCCAGTGTTCTCGATGGCTGCACGAACGCGATCCTTGCTTTCTTTCGCGAACCGCAGACTGCGGCAACCCCACCAATGACGTTCCCGCGTGTCTTAGCCGATGGGTAGAGCCAAGTTACCTGTGGGCTTGCAAATATGTATCCCAGGAGCTACAATTTTGGCTAACATTCTGTTTTTTGACGCTCTGGGGCTACAATTACAACACTCGCAGACATTGCAGAAATGCTGAAGGAGGCACGCGGAGATGCTCAGCTAAGCCAGCAGCAATTGGCTGATCGGGCGCGGGTGTCACGCACTACCGTAGCCCGAATGGAGAACCTGTCCAAGGGAGACATGAGTGTATCAGCGCTGGTGCGCTTGTTGGAAGCGGCAGGCTACGATTTAAAGCTGGTTAAGATTGGTCATGTTCGTACACTTGACGATATTTTGGCTGAGCAGCGGCGACTTGATGCCGGATGAAACTTGACGTTCAAGTTAGTCGGAAAACGGTAGCTCAGCTTTATCGTGAAGGCGACGAATACGTATTGAAGTATCTGCCTGGCACTGACCTCAAAGATTTCGTCAGCTTGTCCATGCCGGTGCGAAATGATGCCTGGCGCTGGCCAAGAGATCTGCATCCTTTCTTTCGTCAGAACCTGCCAGAGGGTTACCTGTTGGGGATCATTCGCGAGATGTTCGGTCCGCTGCTGGATGGCACGGACTTATCTCTACTTGCTGTAGTGGGCGGCGCTGGCATTGGTCGTGTTTCGATTACGCCAGAGGGTGGCAAGCTTCCTGAGCAGATGGAGCCTCTCGAGATCGAAACCCTGCTTTCTGCAGAGAACACGATCGACCATTTCGAATCTCTGGTGCGCAGCTATGCAAGGTCCTCGATTTCAGGAGTTGTACCCAAGTTCATTGCACCAAAATCTTTGCCTGATCCCAAGGCTGAGCGTTTGGGTAAGCCAACATTACGGACAAACCATCAGATTGTTAAGGGCTCGGACAACAACACTCCCTACCTGGGATTCAATGAGTTCTATAGCATGCGTGTATTGGAGCGATTGAATGTGGTGCCAGTTGCCAAGACACGCATGTCCAATGATGGAAGAGTGTTGGTCGTCGAACGCTTCGACGTGAATGAGAGTGGTATTTCAACGCATGGCCTTGAAGATGCGTGCAGCCTGCTGGGCTTGCCTCCTCACGAGAAGTACGCTACGACCACCGAGAGAGTGTTAAACGCAACAAGCGCCTATCTTCCACACACGCAAATCCGCACACAGCTGGAGCATCTAGGCTGGCATCTGTTGTTGAACTATGTGATTCGCAACGCTGATTGTCATGCCAAGAATATATCCTTGTACTATTCGAACCAAGCTGATGTTTGCTTCACACCTGTCTATGACATCGTGACCACGCAAGCTTATCCGCGCTTCGCAACTAGCCCGCCAGGATTATCTATTGAAGGCAGACAAACCTGGACACCAGGCAAAGCTCTGCAGCGCTTCTTCAATGCGCGATTGGGTATCGCACCCTGGCAGTACGCTGAAATGGTAGAACGGCTATGTGAATCAACGACTGAAGTGGGGAAGGAGGTCATCGAAGCGGCGAAAAACGATCTTCAATGGCGTGCCGTAGCCAAGCAGATGGTGCATGCCTGGAACCAGGGCATGTCCGCATTGAGTGGGTCGGGAACTGGGTTAGGAAAAGGAAATGCGATCAAGAGACTCGACACTGCTATTGCGGCCGCTGAATTTTCTGATCCGGAGCCACCTCGTTTAAAACGCTAAACGACTTGATAGATCTCACGAACACAGCACAGCATAGAGGCGATCTATCACCCTGCGCACTTCCGGTAGGTGACGATCATCATGGTGAGTTACCAACCACTGTGTGTGCTCCAGATCCTTTATCTCCTCTGATACGCGTATCAAACCCTGAGTGGCATTACCAATGAATGTGGGTAGCACGGATCTGGCGGCACCTGTCTGAACCAAGTCCAACGCATTGCGGGGATGAGAAACTTCAATGCAATCGTCATGTCCGCGATTCTCGCTCATCCACTGCGATGACGGCGTCGAACCCAACACATGCGCCCATGTATCAATGCCTTTGTTTTTAGCGTAAACGGCGAAACTTATTTTACCGATACGTTGCCCGGCCAGACTAACGTGTTCAGGGCGCTGATTGCGAATGCCGATAACGGCCTCCCTGTGAGGAATATCCAGAACATGGTCTGCAGCAATGAACTGCAGGAGCACAGGATCGCTGGCAATGAGTGCAGTTGCGTGCTGACACAACCAAAAAGTTGTCCAGGTTCCTGCGGATATCTTGACTCTCCGCACAGCGGTATCTTGCACCGCGACCAGCAATGGATCAACAGTTTTCTGGATATCCAGAACGCGATTTAAAAGCGCCCTGCCGTCTACTGTGAGTTTGTAACCTCGAGGTAAACGCTCGAACAGCTCCAGGCCTAATCGTCGTTCCAGCGCCAGCATTCTTCGCCCTAGTGTCGGCGCACTTTTGCCAGAGGCATCCGATGCTGCTGCCAGCCCACCATGATGAGCCACAGCGAGGAACAGGCGCAGATCATCCCAATCAAAGTTCGTTTCAACCATGAAATGAATATTACATTCAAAGTTGTTTATGGAGCAATGATCTGATGATGGAATAGCGCTTTACAACAGAGGAGCGATTGACTTGAAATTTCTTGATAAAACAGTTTCACCCCTTGGATTGGGCTGCTGGCCAATAGGTGGAAAAATGTATGGTGCTGACGGTACCTCATTGGGGTACACAAACTCGAATGACAGCGACGCCATCAGAGCCATACAGGCGGCGTTGTCCAACGGTATCAAGCTGTTCGATACGGCCGCGGCCTATGGCGCTGGACACTCGGAGCGATTATTAGCAACAGCCTTGAAGAATCAGCCTGATGCCGTCATCGTCACCAAGATAGGCATCGGTATTGACGAAGCAACACGGACTTTAACGGGTGAGCAACTGGAACCCGAATCAGTCATACCGGCCATTGATCGTTGTTTGAAGCGACTGGATCGTGAGTTGATTGATGTCGTGCTACTACATCCCAATACGGTCACACTTGATCAGGCCAATTTGATTTTTGATGAAATTCAGAAGGCTCGCCAACTGGGCAAGATTGCATCCTACGGTTGGAGTACAGATTATGTTGCGAATGCCAGCGCCATGAAACATCGAGACGGTTTCAAAGTGGTGGAGCATGCCATGCATGTATTGATGGATGCACCAGATATGCAAACACTACTGCATGAGAAGGGATTACTTTCACTGATACGCTCACCTTTGGCAATGGGCCTGCTGTCAGGCAAATATAACGTCGAGTCGACTATGCCCAAGGATGACATTCGAGCTACTAAACAGGACTGGACTGGCTACTACATCGACGGCAAGCCTAACCCTGAATACTTGTCACGATTCGATGCCATACGAGAACTGTTGCAGACTGGCGGAAGGACTACCGTGCAAGGCGCACTTGCCTGGTTATGGGGGAAATCACCTGATAATGTACCGGTGCCGGGTGCTCGTACGGTTGAGCAGGTGGAGGGGTAAGCCGCCGCTATTGCCTTTGGCGCATTACCCGGGCCTGTTATGAGCGAGATTGAAGAATTGCTTGATGATCGATTTGTCAGTGACGGAACCAGCCCTCGATAAGAAATAACGTTGTGGTCTGTATGGACAAGGAGGTCCCTTTTTATGAGTAGAGTCTGCCCCTCACGCGCTAGTGCATCCCGACTGGATACCACTTCCGATACATCGCATGGCAGACACAAACTCAGCTATTTCTGCCGGGTAAGTGTGGCTGAACCAGCTAACTGACGCTTACGTGGCTGGCCGCTAGTCCGCAGTCACAGCGTTGGTGTCTGGAAACAACTGCCCACACCAACAACAGGCATTAATCTTACTTTGACTATTGCCGAGTCAACGCGTCGGTAAAATCCAACACCACCGAACGTGTTTGAGCAGTATCACCATCTTGTCCGGGTAAATCCGAATCCCCCAAGTACATCTGATCGCCATCGACATGCACGATCGTGTAATCGACATAAGGTGAGAAGAGAGGTGCAACCGCAGGCACTAGTGGCTCACCTTCAATGGTAAAACGCGTGAAATTTATGTTTATGAAGGGCGTTGAACCGACTGACGTATTGGCAGTGCCTCCAGGTCTCTCCAGCGTCCCATACGATTGAAAATCGTCACCAAATTGCAGGATTCCACGGCCCAGTGGTGTCACGCAGTTGCTATCAGAGTACACCTTAGTATCAGCAACGAACTCATTGCCCGTGATAGTGATCACACCGCGCTCGTAACCTTCGTTCGGCTCCTCTTCATCAAACAATTGACAATCGCGGGACCAGCTACCCTGCATCTCCGGGAACAGCGAACCCGAACCATTAACCGGCTGCTGTAAAGTATCGGGGTTTTGTTCGCCCACCATTGGTGATGCAGGCATATCAGCAGTCGAGTTGTCGGAATTGCCGCTGGAACATCCTGCCAGGGAAATAGCAAGGCAGGAAAGTACGACGGGTCTGGCAAAATTCATAAGTTGCATCCTTGTAAGCTTGACCGCGAGCTATATTGTCGCAGGCGTGAATCTGGAAAAGAAATACATCCGTTCGAATAAATGATATTCCTTTTTAAATGAAATAGCTACAAGAGCGGCGCAAAAGAAAACTGTCGTCATCGAACAGAGGTTTTCGTAATAGGGCTTGTATCGACGTTCTTGCATCGACCGCTGCCCGTTATCTCCGTAAAACCATCGTCAGCGTTTAGGGCGACTGGTTAGGATGTCAGCCAGCGATTTGCTCTTCACTAAGTCTGTAGCACTATCTGCTAAACCCGGCACTGTTGCACGAACCGCCTGTGCCAGAGGCGTATGTTCTGGTGCACCACCCAGCAGTTTAGTTAGCGCTCTTACATCCATTTGTATATCGTGATTCCATAGATAGCGCATGGACGTGATGTCTCGCATCATGGGCTACGC
>Ga0209828_1001130_pt1 | contig 24747 bp, 20 predicted proteins | sample MaitaG_FD_187429 | JGI IMG/M metagenome (GOLD analysis project Ga0209828, IMG submission 187429) | Marine algal microbial communities from Maine, USA - Maine_Asex2 metaG (SPAdes) (version 2) | ecosystem: Host-associated > Algae > Red algae > Unclassified | place: Maine, USA | collected 2015-01-05
CTGACCTCCGCCCGAGATTGAAATCTAGCGGCAGAGCTTGCCTCGATGCAGCTGTACTTTCGAGTAGCTACTGAAGTCGCGCACACGGGTCCAGGCAGGAGGGTTGTCAATTCACTTGCGTTCTGTAAGCTAGACGTGCGTAAAGTATTGCGTAGCTGCGCGTGTAGCTATCGATTGTAAACCGAGAGGAGAGGGCGTGGCTGAGGTCGAGCTTGAGAAGATCAACAAGCGCTACGCCAATGGCTTCCATGCCATCCGGGATCTGGACCTGAAAGTCCGGGATGGTGAATTCCTGATCCTGGTCGGCCCTTCGGGTTGTGGCAAGTCGACGGCTTTGCGCATGATCGCCGGCCTGGAGGATGTCAGCGAGGGTGACTTGCGCATCGGTGGGCGCCGCGTGGTAGACATTGCACCGAAGTATCGGGATATCGCGATGGTGTTCCAGAATTACGCGCTGTACCCCAACATGAGCGTGCACGAGAACATCGGCTTTTCCATGAAGCTCGCCGGCGTCAAACGTGTCGAGCGTGACGAGCGGGTGCAGCGAGTGGCAAAGATGCTCGAGCTTGAGCCGATGCTGCAAAGCAAGCCCGGTCAACTGTCTGGCGGCCAGCGGCAGCGGGTGGCGATGGGCCGGGCGATGGTGCGCGAGCCCGCTGTCTTTCTCATGGATGAACCCCTGTCCAACCTTGATGCAAAGCTGCGTGTGCAGATGCGATCCGAAATAGCGCGGCTGCAGCGCCGTCTGGGAATCACCACGATCTACGTGACGCATGACCAGGTCGAAGCGATGACCATGGGTGATCGTGTGGCTGTGCTGAAAGACGGCGTACTGCAACAGGTGGATACGCCGACGGCGCTTTATCGTAAGCCTGTCAACGCCTTTGTTGCCGGTTTTATCGGCTCGCCGGCCATGAACCTGTTTGCAGCACAGGTGCAAGCGGGTGCGCTGTTACTCGGGCAGGGCGCACCGCTGGCGCTTGGTGATCACGCGTGGCTGAGCGGGCGAGACGGGCAGCGTCTGGTGGTCGGCATCCGCCCGGAAGATATTCAGCATGCTGACGGTGGCGAGGCCGATGGCAGGGTCACGATGCAGGCCAGAGTGTCGTCGGTGGAGGAACTTGGTGCCGAGCATGTAGCGCACCTGGGTATCGATGCGCGCAAGGTCGATTCGGGCGATCCGGACGCTATAGCCGACGTCGGCAGCGATGCGAACACGGTCGCGCGGTTCGCGCCGACCAGCTGTGCACGTGCCGGTGACGACATCGTGATATCGATCGATCCGCACAAACTTCACTTCTTTGATGTCGATTCGCATCGAGCACTCGAACGTGCCGGTCCGGTGCGGCTCGAAAGTGTGGGTGCATGAACTACTTGTCAGGCAGCGATCTTCGTGTGTCATCGCTGTCCGATTCTCATCAACAGGACACGCGATCCGTGACGCGCCAGAAGCGTGGGCGACGTCAATCCCTGCCTGAAACCCCGAGGTAAGAACCATGCTCATGAAGTCATCCAACCCCCGTTTCTCCGGTCGAACCGGCGTGGTGGGCCTGCTCTCGTCGGTAGCGCTTGCCCTGTCACTGGCCAGCGCCAATGCGTCCGCGGAAACGACCATCGAGTTTGTCCAGTGGTGGGCGCCGGAACTGCCAGAGAACTCGTTTCGCGAAATCATGGACGAGTTCGAGGCACAGAATCCTGACATCAAGGTCGAACTCGTGAGTGGTCCGTACTCCGCGATTCGCGATCAGATCGTGGTAGGTGCGGCGACCGGAACCTTGAGCGACGTTGTCGGACTCGATGGCGCCTGGGTTAACGATCTGGCCAAGCAGGGTGCCATTGCCTCGCTGGATCCACTGATGGATTCGAGCGGCTTCGATCGTGACCAGGTCGCCGACATCATCCAGGTCGACGGCCAGAGTTACATGTTCCCGGTGGCCACCTTCGTCTATCCGTTGTTCGTCAACCTCGATCTGGTCGAGGCTGCCGGCATCGCGAATCTGCCGACCACGCGCAGTGAATTCGTCTCTGCCGCACAGGCGCTGACCGATGCCGACAACAATCAGTACGGCTGGGTACTGCCGCTGTCGCTGCAGTCACCGAACGGTATCCAGAACGACGTCATGTCCTGGCTTTGGGCGTCGGGCGACAGCATGATGGCCGATGGCAAACCCGACCTGACCAACGACAACGTGGTCGAGACCCTCGAATTCATCAAGACGATGTACGACGAAGGCGTCATTTCACCTGGATCGTTCGCCAAGAAGGAGCAGGACAAGGTTGAGGAGTTCGTGAACGGACGCGTCGGCATGATGATCAGCACGTTGGCGCACATCAACATGATTCGTGAGCGCAATCCTGATCTGAACTTCACCATCAGCGACTTCCCGAGCGAAGACGGCTACGACGGCCCCCGTGGCCTACCCTATGCAGCCTGGGGAATCGGCGTCAGTGAGAGCAGCGAGAACAAGGAGGAAGCCTGGAAGCTGGTGTCTTACCTGATGAGTGCCGAGGTCAACAGCAAACTGGTGTCGATTGCCAACGCCTTCCCGGGCAATACACAGGCGACGCCTGATTTCGTGTCGTCCGATGAGCTCTTCGCCAAGGGCTTCGAGATCTTCCAGTCCGGCTACCTGGCGAACGAATTCACCGGCCTGCCGGTCGCCGAGGAGCTGATGCGCATGTTTGACGAGGAAATCCAGATGATGCTGGAAGGTGAGCAAAGCGCTGTCGAAGCGGCTGCCAACGCACAGGCGAAGTGGATGGATCAATTCTAGATATTCACACGCCAGTCGAGCTGTATTGCTCAAGCGACGTCACGACGCAGACCAGTGATGCGTCGTGGCGTCTCTCACACTTTCGCGGCCCTTCTGTACCGGCCCTCTTTATCGGCCCTCGTTATTGACCTTGAGGTTGCTCGACCATGACCGCTGTACGAAGCGAACCTGCCGGGCCTGCGGGCGTAGGCGCGGGAGCACTCGATCGACTGCTGTCCTACCGGGCACTGCGCTCGATCGCGCCCTATCTGTATCTGACGCCGACGTTGCTTCTGCTGTTGCTGCTGATGTTGTTTCCGATGGGAGTGGTGTTGCATTACGCGACACTCGACAATGTCATTACCAACCGCAATCCGACGTTTGTCGGATTGGAGAACTTCAAGACGATCCTGCTGGACGAGACGTTCCGGATAGCGGTTGGCAATACGCTGTATTTCACCTCCATGAGCGTGATATTTCATCTCGGACTCGGACTCGGCTTCGCGTTGCTGCTCAATTCTGTGCGCGTCAACCCGACCATAAGGGCACTGTTTCGCGTGCTCTACATTCTCCCATGGCTGTTTACTGCAGTCATCATCGCCATCGTCTGGCGCCTGTTGCTGGACCCGAGCGGTGTGGTCAATGCGGTGCTTACGGGAATCGGCCTGATCGAGCGCAATGTGGAATGGTTTTCCTCCTCTGACACCGCCATCCACGCGCTGACGTTCGTGAACATCTGGGCCGGCTATCCGCTGTTCATGGTCAGTCTGCTGGCTGGTTTGCAAGGGGTGCCCGGTTCCCTGTACGAAGCTGCCGATATCGATGGTGCGAATGCGTTCCAGAAGCTTCGCTACATCACCATCCCGCACCTGATGCCGATCATCGTCAGCATTGCGCTTCTCGACTTCATCTGGACGATGCAGGTGTTCCCGCTGGTGTGGCTGACCACCGGTGGTGGTCCTGTCCATGCGACCGAAATGATCGGCACTTACACCTACAAGCTGGCGTTCACCCGCTACGAATTCTCGCTGGCCTCCGCCAGCGCCGTGGTGATGTTGCTGATCTCGCTGGTGGGCGCGTTCTTCTATCTGCGATACCAGAAGGTGCACGACGCATGAGTGCTCAGCGGAAAGCGCGTTGGGACTTGCCAACTCTCGCAACTTACCTTGGTTTGCTTGCTGGTGCCGTGTTCGCCGGCTTTCCGGTGCTCTGGATGCTTGTCAGCTCGGTGAAGTCCAATACCGAGATCTTCGCCGTGCCACCGCGTCTGCTGCCAGAGGTGTTCACCCTGGATGCCTACCGCAACATCATCGCTGACCCGGAGAAAGTGCGTTTCTTCATCAACAGCTATCTGGTCGCCGGATCGGTCACGTTGCTGACCCTACTGGTTGCCATTCTCGGCGGTTACACATTCAGTCGCCATTCCTTCCGGTTCAAGAAACCACTCAGCCTGTTCATCATCAGCACTCAGACGGTGCCGCCCATCACCTTGCTGATCCCCTATTTCGGCATCGTGGTCTCGTTCGGCCTGTACGACACGTACCTGGCGTTGATCCTGACGTACATGGTGTTCACGTTGCCGTACGCCATTCTGATGATGACCGGCTACTTCAATACCTTGCCCAAGGAGCTGGACGAGGCGGTGCTGATGGACGGCGGGTCCAGCTTTACGGCGCTGTGGCGGGTCATCGTGCCGGTGTCCGTGCCGGGCATCGTGGCCACCGGTGTTTACACTTTTCTGCTCGCCTGGAACGAGTTTCTTTTCGCTCTGACGCTGACCAAGTCGATGGACATGCGCACGGTACCGATCGGCATTCAGCTGCTGATGGGTCAACACGCCTACGAATGGAACGAAATGATGGCCATGAGCGTTCTCGGCTCGCTGCCGATCCTGGTGCTCTACCTGTGCGTGCAGCGCTACTTCCTGACCGGCATGACTGCTGGCTCTTTGAAAGGCTGAGGCCTGACCGGGACCGGCCACTCTCTCGCAACACGCTTTTTACTACCTGACTAAATACAACCACTGGATTGCCATGTCACTCGGAACCCACGTACGGCTGTCGCGCATATTTTCACATCCCTCCGGCCGCCTGTTCGGCGCAGCAGTCGATCACTTCGTCGGCTACGGCAACGTCCGTCTGGGCGGTTTGGCCAACCTGCCGGCGGCGCTCGACCGGGTGGTGTCCGCCAAACCCGATTCGGTCACGATCCAGCCCGGCTCGGCGAAGCATCTCTGGGCCAACCATGCCGGCAAGGCCGCACTAATCGTGCAGGGCGGCTGCTTCACGGCGGACGACCGCATTCAGCAACTGATCGCCACGCCAGAGGATGCGGTTCGGCTCGGTGCTGATGCCTTGGCGGTGGCGATCCCGCTGGGTGGGGTCAGTGAAGGCAACTACATTCGCTGGCTGACCGATTCGGTGCGCGATGCGCATCGCTTCGGCATGCCGGTCGTTGCGCATATCTACCCTCGTGATTTTACCGACGTACCGACGATCGTCTTCACGCCGGACTCGATCGCCTATGCGGTGCGCATCGGTATCGAGACCGGTGTGGACGTTATCAAGGTTGGCTATCCGGGGGACATGAATGCATTTCGTGAGATTGTCGACTCCTGCCCCGTACCGGTAGTCATCGCGGGTGGACCGAAGACCGATACGCTGGAAGGCGCGCTCGCCTATACCGCGGACGCAATCAACGCCGGTGCGGTGGGTGCGGTCGTTGGCCGAAACCTGTGGGGGCACGGTGATCCGGCGATAGCGGGTGCGGCGTTCAAGACCGTGATTCACGATGGCCTCGGTGCGCGAGCTGCAATCGAGGCAGCGGGTGGCTGATTGATGGGCGAGCGGCCCCAGATCGTCGGCTTCGGGTCCGTGGCGGTCGACCACTTGCTGCGCGTCGACCAGCCGCTGTCAAGAGGCAAGGGTCGTGTCCTTGCGGAGTCGCATGCACAGGGCGGCAACGTCGCCACCGCCTTGGTGGCTGCCGCGTCGCTGGGCACTTCTACCGGCTATGTCGGCTGGCTGTCGACTGATCCGCGCGACACGTCGGTAGTGGAGGGTCTGAGTTCGCGTGGAGTGGACCTGTCGAGGGCCACCTATTCAGCGCAGGCCCGTCCGGTGCGCTCTACCATCCTTGTCGATTGCACCGGTGAACGCTTCATCGCCTACCGCGATGACACCTGCCTGGGTGCTCCGCCATCGCTGTCGCTTGATGACTTCGATACAGCGCGCGTCCTGCTGATCGATGCGTATGCTGCGTCTACGCCGGCCATCGTCAATAAGGCCGTCTTGCACGGTATCGCGGTGATCGCCGATGTGGAGTGGAGCATCGGCCCTGCGACCGAGGATCTGCTGCTCCTGTGTCAGTATCTGGTGCTGCCGTGGGAGTTCGCCGCGACGGTGACCGGCGAGGACTCGGTCAACGCCATCATCAGTGCGTTGTGGTCAGAGCGAAGCGAGGCGGTGGTGATCACGCGAGGCGCATCGGGCGCCTGGTTGCGGCAGCGCGGCAGTCAAACGGTGTGGCACCAGGCTGGCTTCGAAGTGGAGGTGCTGGACACGACCGGCTGCGGAGACTGGTTCCATGGCGCTTACGCCGCGGCCCTGAGTCAAGGGCTTGATCCCCGACAGAGCGTGCGCTTCGCCGCGGCTGCGGCGGCGCTTTCCGCCGAGTATCTGGGCGGGCGCAGCACCGAGGTGACGCCGGCGGCGGTACAGCACCTGTTGAAGGCTCCGCATGCACCCTGGCCCGAGCGTGTGTCAGGGTGAGGCGCTTCGCCATAAGACGACACCCGGCACAGCCGACAGCTTCAGACGCTCAGGGCGACGGCAGCCGACTCGGTCAACGGTGTCGGGCGCTCGGCGCTGCTGGATACATCGTGCGAGCGGCCGGTGCTGGCAGCCTGCACGATCGAGTCCATGACATCGAGCACGTGCAGGGCAAGTTGGGCGGAGGCGCGTGGCGACTCACCCGAGCGGATCGCGACAGCCATGTCGGCGATAGCGAGCATGCGGTAGTTGGCACGGTCCGGGGCGTCGAACGGCCAGTTGAGCTCACCATAGGCGCATTTGCGCGAGTCATGGTCGACCCAGGGCGCACCGCGTGCCGATACCGATACCGTGCCGCCGAAGGTATCTGGATCGGGCAGCCGCAAGGACCCTTCCGTGCCGTGAATCTCTATCGGGTAGTTCGAATGACGGTACACATCCCAGGATGTACCGAATGTGACGATGGCACCCGAGGTGAATTGCAGCAAAGACAGCACTGTGGTGTGCGTTTCGACCGGAAACGTCGTGTTCTGCAGCGAACCTTCCGCAGTGATCAGGCGTTCAATCTGGCCGCTACCGGCAAGCGACTGTACGCGGGCCACGCTGCCGAGCAGGCTGACCAGCATGGTCAGGTAGTAGGGCCCCATGTCGAACAGGGGGCCGGCGCCCGGTTGATAGTAGAACGCTGGATCCGGGTGCCAGTGCTCCATGCCTCGCCCGAGCATGAAGGCGGTGCTGGTAACCGGCGTGCCGATCAGGCCGTCATCGATCAACTGGCGGGCGCGCCGACCGGCCGCACCCAGGAAGGTGTCGGGTGCGGACCCGATCAGACGCTGCGCTCGTTCGGCCTCATCGAGCAATCGACGACCTTCATCAAGGCTGACCCCAAGTGGCTTTTCGGTGTAGACGTGCTTGCCGGCGCGGAGGGCCGCTGTCGAGATCTCTGCGTGAGCGCGCGGTACGGTCAGGTTCAGCACCAGGTCGACATCGCTGTGCGCCAGCAGGGCGTCGACGGTCAGTGCGTCGAGGCCGTACTCGTTCGCGAGGTTTCGCGCCTGTTCAGGGTTAATATCAGCACAGCAGATAATTCTGGTCCCGGGAAACAGGCTTGCGTTTCTCAGATAGGTTTCGGCGATGTTGCCGCACCCGACAACACCGATCAGAAGCGGATCGTTGCCCTGTGTCATCTCTCTGGTTCTCCTTCGGGGGTGCGTAACGGGTTCGGTGCTGCGGAGTGTGCCAGATGCGCACGCTCTGGCGGCACTGACAGTCGCCGATTGGCAGTTTCGACGCAGCCGACGCGGGCTGCACACACCTTGCAACACGGGGCAGTCGCTTGAGCACACAAACGCCAAGACTCGGATGTCAGACCTTTACCTGGGAAATGCTGGGTGATCGGTGGACGCAGGGGCCGGATGCCTTGCTGAAGGCGATTGCCGAAGGGGGTTATCGAGGTATCGAGATCACTGACACGATGATCGGGGACTACGCGACTCGACCCGTCGACTTCGCGGCGGCCCTGCAGACGCACGAGCTGGAACTGGCAGCCTTCGCATTCGGGTCGGCCAGTGGGTTCACGCTGTCAGAATCGATAGACGCGGATCTGGAGACTACGGCGCGCTGGCTGGAATTTGCAGCCCACTTTCCGGGTGCACCGGTTTCGCTCGGATCGGCCACCGTCGTATCGATGGGCCCGCGTGAGGACAAGTTCGAGATCGCTGCCGAGATCTACAACCGTGCCGCTGCGCTTGGTGCCGATGCGGGCGTGCCGGTGACGATCCACCCCAGCTCGCATCACAACACGCTGCTGTTCGATCGTGCTGACTACGACCGCCTGTTCGCGCTGCTCGACGAAGAGACGGTCGGCTGGGTTCCAGACACCGGGCACATCCTGCGTGGCGGGCAGAGCCTGATGGACACGCTGCATACCTACCGATCCCGCATCCACTACGTGCACTTGAAGGATGTGGACGAACAAGGTCAGTGGGCGATGCTGGGGACGGGTTGCTGCGACGTGGCAGCGGTCATCGAGCTGGCGATGCAGGCACCCCGGTTCAACGGCTGGGTGGTCGTGGAGGAAGAGTCGCAGCAGGCGGAGGCCGATCCGGCACGCGCGGTACGGGACAACCGTGAGACACTTTTGCGTCTGGGTTATCGATGAATAGCGCAGGCACGGCTCTTGTGCTCCATCGTTCAGGCCGAGGCGCGCATGACCAGTGTGCCGTCCAGCAGAATGCGCCTGTCCGAAGCGGACGAGCGCGGTTCGCGCTCCTCGATGCGGGCGAACAAGAGCTCGGCCGCAATCTCTGCGATGCGTTCGTGGTCTTGAGCCACGGTCGTCAGTGGCGGGCAGGTATAGGCGCTCAGCGGGTGGTTGTCATGGCCGGCAACGCGAAGGTCGCAGTCGCCGCCGCGACCGACCTTCAATCCTGCATTCCAGGCGGCCGACAGTACGCCGAAGGCCAAGCGATCGTTCGCACACAATACGGTGCGCGACGGCAGCTTGCCGGCGTTGAACAAGCGGCTCGCTTCGGTGTATGCGTAGCTCTCGAAGTTCCAGTCATTGCAGGCTTGCAGCGTCAGCCAACGCGGTTCGTGCCCCAGCGCTTTCATGGCGTTCTCATAGGCAATGCGACGCTCTATGGCGGTCTGGTTGATCGCCGGAATGTCGAACCACGCCGGTGGTTCACCCGAGCGGCACAGGTAGTCGATAATCAGGGTGACGCTGGCATGGTTGTCGGTACCGACGAAGGCGGTGGCATCGTCCAACGGCGAGTCCATTGCCACGATCGGCATGTCCAGCTTGGCCGCGCGCAGCGGCGATCGTCGGCGCTTGGCGCCCAGCGGCCCGATGATCGTGCCGGCGACGTTCATCGACGCGAAGGTTCGTATCGCTCGCTCCTCCAGATCGGGTCGCCCGTCGGAGCTGAGCGTGAAGGCGATGTAGCCGTGATCGGTCGCCACCTGCTCGATACGGCGCGTGATCGACATGTAGAACGGATCGAGCGAGTGGGGCACGACGACACCCAACAGTTGCGACTGTCGGCGATTGAGGTTCATCGCGTGCAGATTCGGCTGGAAGCCGGATGCCTGTACGGCCGTTTCGATGCGAGAGCGGGTCGTATGTCGAACCGAATCAGGGTCGTTGAAGTACTTCGACACAGTCTGCCGCGACAGCCCGGCAAATGCCGCGAATTCCTCCATCGTGCGAATCGTGCGGCTCACGTGCGGGGACGCTCCGTCGCAAGGGTTGAAGTCAGCGACAAGCGTAGCAGCAGGGTCGTTTGAATGCTGTTCGAACTCGCTGGATTACCGGGCATCGGCAAGAGCACGCTCGCCAGAGGACACGGTAGCTTGACCGGGAGCGCGTGATGAAAGCCGATGTGATCGTGGTCGATGTCGGAGGAACCAAGACGCGTCTCGGCGCGCTGCGGGACGGGGTGCCGCTGACCGCCTTCAGTACGCTGAAGAGCCGCGACTTTGACGGTACTCAAGGGGCGCCACACGTTGTACTGGCGGCGGTCATCATTCGGTTCGCAAATTCGCATCAGCTGAATATGAATGCACTGGTCGTGGGAATTCCCGGCATGCTGGACGAGCAGCGCGAGCGCATCAGTCAGTGCAACAACGTTCCTGCACTCGAGGGTCTCAGCTTGATCCAGGGACTGCGCGCTGCGCTCGATGTGCCGGTGGTATTCGAGCAGGACATCATGCTGCAATTGCTTGGCGAATGGCGATGCGGTGTGGCACAGAATCGCGATTCGGTTTTTGGCTTGTATTTCGGTACGGGTATCGGTAGTGCCTGGTTGCAAGGTGGTGATCCTTTTCTGCCGCGTTCGACCTGTCAACAGGCTGGCCACATTCCGGTCGCAATGGATGGATTGAAATGCAAGTGTGGTAAGTACGACTGTGTCGAGGCGCATGCGTCCGGTCATACCTTGCTCGCGTTGGCTCGACAGCATAGGGTGCCGATCGATGCGATGTTCGAGCATCGTGGCAATGCAGCACTGGACGCGGACCTGCAGCGCTTCGTGACCTGGCAGGCTTTTCTGGTGACCACTATCGGGATGCTGTTCGAGCCGGACATGATCGTCATCGGTGGCGGTATACCCGGGATGCCCGGTTACCCGCGCCAGCGGTTGATCGACATTGTCGGAGGGCAGCTGCAGTCTTCCAGCGCCTTCGATCCGGACCGCCTCGGCTTTGCCGTTCTTGCTGAAGAAGCACCGATATTCGGTGCACGCGCGCTGGTTGAGCACCTTGGTTCCTCAACAGATTCGCACGCAATGGCCAACGGCCGTTCTCCCCTCGATCACCGTCGCTGATTCAAAAGGAGTAGTCGCTGAACTTCGCAGAGGAAGCGGCGTCACGAATCTCCAGCACTGATCGGGCGTTGCGGCCCACTAACTCTTCGCCTAATCCCAACGAACATTTGAGCGACTCTCGATTACGATCGCATGATGTCGCGTCGATGAGTTTCGATGGCGCAACGATGAGCGATTTCACAATGGCCTTGACCGATCTTGCCGGGTTGGCAGGCGTTATTCTCTATCTGCTCGCGTACTCCTTGCTCCAGGGTGGTCAATTACGTGTTGATGAGTACACCTACTCGGCGATGAACCTGCTGGCGGCAGCGATGGTGCTGGTCAGCCTGACGAGTGACTTCAATCTCGCGTCCGTACTGATTCAGATTTCCTGGATTTTCGTGAGCCTGGCAGGCCTTCGTCGACTGAGGTCATCGCGACAGCGCGCTCGGCGGCGTAACGCCTCGCGACGTCGCTCTCGCCGTCGAGTTCATCGAGTGGCTCTGTATTCCAGAGGCTAGCGCTCTGGCGAGGCTCATCTTCGCAGGGTACCTGGACCAGGCACACGCTTCACCATAAAGATGCATTCGTTCGTCAAGCTCGCGTGTATCGATCGTGCGACTTGTCCGAACAGACGGGTGAACAGAATATAGCGTGTCGTTCTTCATTTATGCGATGGCGAGCGAGTGGCATAGCGACCGCGTATCGTGGTGGACGAATCGGGCGTCTCATGATCTGACCGATTACCCGGCTACCGAGTTGTAGCTCAGGCAGTGAGCGGCCCCGTAGATACCGACAAGCAAGTTCAGCAATCCAAAGAAGAGGGCGGTGTGGGCAAGGCCTGCAACGATGGGACTGCCGAATTCAAGTGGCCACTTCACGGTGTTGCGACTTGCTACAGGTACCAGCAGAACGACAATGATGACGAAGTGTCCAATGGCATCGATCAGGCCGAAATAGTAGATCGCGGATATGAAAAAGAACAACAGAAGCACTGCCGCTGCTCGTGCCGACAGTTCGCCGGTGAGCAGAAGATAGGCGGCACAGAATTCGACGAATCCAGCGGCCACCATGTAAAACTCGACGTCCAGACCGAAAGTTATTTCCGGTCTACTCTCAAGCAGTTTGAAACTCCATTCCGGATAGGCGAACTTCTCGATGGAAGCCCAAAGTAGTGTGGCGCTGGTGCAGACGCGCAGGACATTCTGCCGGACCACGGCAATCGCCGCCGAGAACGACGAGGACATGACAAGGTAGGCTGCCACCCCGACGAAGATCGGGTAATCGAGCATGTGGTAGATCCCGAATTCAGTGACCGCAATGACGTAAAGGACGACAATGCCGAGACCTGACAGGCAGGCCGTGTGAGATCTGAGTGCGAACAGGGCGATAGTCAGTTGGATGACAGCGACCAACGTATGTCGGGTTTCAAGCTCGGGTGTCAGAATGAACGCTTGATCGGAGATCGCACCTGTGCATGTAGCTGTCAGGAAGAAAATGCAAGTCGCCAGACGCAGGGCCATCGGAACGCTGGGTTGCACCCGGTCAGTAAGCTGGATCGAATGCCGGCACAGGGGGCAACGCCTTGCAACGATGCGGTGGTCGATGACTGTGACTGCGAACACGATAGGTGCGACGAACAGACAGAAAGCCAGGAAATACTCGCCGGAAACGATTTGCAGCAGTTGACGGGGAGGCTCGAGAAGGTTGTAGTCCGCAACCACTTCACGTGCGCCGCAACCCCGACGGGCCAGCACAGCAACAGACACCCTATCGGTGTCAGGTTACTCGCGGAAGAATGCCGTGTCGCTGGAGACATTTCGGATCAGGGCGGTCTGATTTCCAGTGTGTTTCCAGTCGCGGTGGTGAGGATCACGGTAATAAGACCGAGCGGGAACAGTCGACCCGATCCGAGGGCCGATCGGCCCACCAGTCAGGCGAGCATGCCTACATCACCGCAAATCGAGATTGCCTGGCCCGAGACCGTCCGACCACGTTCGCTCGTGATGTACAGGATGTGGTCGGCCAGTTGCTCGGCGGTGACGTAGTCCTTGATCGACGTGTAGGAGAATGCCTCAGCCTCGATTGCATCGAACGTTGCGTTTTTCGCTTGCGCCTTGGCCTCCATGACCTGCCGCTGCCGCTCGCCGGCAACAATACCGGGCAGGATCGCATTCACGCGGATGCCGTCTGGTCCCAGCTCGATCGCGAGTGACTTGCTCAACCCGACGACGGCCCACTTTGCTGCCGCGTAGGGCGATCGCATCGCGAAGCCCAACCGACCGGCGACCGAGGAGAGGTTGACGATCGAGGCGTTGTCACTACCTCTGAGGTAAGGCACGGCGCATCGTATGCAGTTGTACTGGCCGGTCAGGCAAACGTCGATACAGCGGTCCCAATCTGCGGGTGCGATGTCCTCGACGGGAGCAGTGGGACCGGCTATGCCGGCGTTGTTGACCAACACGTCGAGACCGCCGAGTCGTTTGACTGCGTCGTCGATGAATGCGCCCACCGCGGTACGGTCAGTCACGTCGCAGCACGTGACTCCGACATTCGGCAGGGACTGGCGCACGGTATCGAGCGCCGCCGTATCGATGTCGCAGATTTCGACGCGCGCGCCTTCGGTGACGAAGGCCTTTGCGATGGCCAGGCCGATTCCCGCACCGCCGGCCGTGATGATGACGGCGGTGCCGTCGAGACCGAGATCCATATTTGCCGCTCCAGAAGAATCCGCCTGTATCGTGCCACGCAAGAGCATCTACGCGATGAGCGGATCGAGAAGCGTGCTGTGCGGCTGCCCGTACATGAGGCTGCACTCGAACATTGGCTTCGGCTGACATCGAATGCCCGCGCGTCACTGACTATCAAGCCCTATCTCGATATCACGCCACATTGAGTCGCCCCCGCTGAGCGCAAACCGGGTCGCTACAAGGGAAAAAAGCAGATTGTCGACGACTTCGACACGGCACTTGTCGAGCTTCTCGATGCGTTCGACGGCTCGAGTGATTCGTGAATCGGTTGCTACTCGATACCCATGTGTTGCTGTGGTGACTCGCCGACGACCATCGAGAGGCTCAATGAAAAAGCCCTCGCGCAACGCGTTGTGCTCCAGAGATCATCGAACGACAAGGTAGTGTTGCCAAGACCGGATCGCCGAAACTCAGCTGATCGAATCAAAATGCTGCACGCGGGCGATCACGCCCCAAGGGTCTGTCGTCGTGTTGTCTGCTCGGTCTCAAGGGATACGGCTGATTGGCGAGAATTGCAACCCGATCCCGAATAGTGTCGTGGATATCTGGGGTTGCAATGTTGATGGATATTGAGCCGGTGCACTTCAAGGCGCGTCGACCGGAAGATCTGCTTACCAGTAAGGCCGAATTCTGGAAGCGTGGGTGGCAAGTAACGGGCCAGCTGCCATGCAACAAGTCGCGTCACGTCAAGCGTAATAGCAGCGTTTTCGGGTTTCCTTTCATGCGTATTGTCGAGCGTGGCGATCACTTGACGGCAGTGTTGATTCTGATTGTATCGAGCTGATTGGCTTGGTGCTCACATTTCATTCAGGGACAGACTTGGAGGTAATGGCAGGTTAGTGCCGCTCTCCTGTTTCACTGGCCGTAGTAACTTCAGTCCGCGTTTTCCCCCTTCCTGACTATCCAGCAGCAGTGCCTTGACCTGGACGGGAATTCCGGAAAGCGGTTTCGCCTTATGGACAGTTGCTGCGCCGCTCGAATCATGCTTGGTGCGCCGGGTTCAAAACCTTGTTGTCGCATCATGAATTCGGCGTTACGATTGTTTTCAATGTTGATCGCGTCACGAGCAACGCGTGCGCACATGACCGTGTCTCGTCCGTCAGTCCTGAACGCCAGCGTGTAACGATCTCGTCGCGATGGCCAACCAGTGGAGCCGAGAACCCTTAATGACATCAAGAATTGGACTTTCAACCCCGATTGTGCTTTGGCTAGGTCTTTTACTAGCCGGCTGTGGAGGCGGCGGAAGTGGGGGTGGCGGCGGGGACGGCCCGATCAACGATCCGACAGGAACCGGTGAAGGCGCCGGAGTTGACACTGGCGCTGTCGATTCCGGCGACGTCGATGACATGGCAGGCGGCGAGGCAGGCGGCGAAGTTGGTGATGAAGACGACGCAGGCGGCGAAGACGATGGAGACGGGGAGATTGATCCTGTAGTTACCATGCCGCCTGAGGGAGGAGGTGATTCCCTTGTCGAATTGAGCGACGGCCGGGACGCGCGAGTACTCGCCACGGGCGGCGGCCCTGTCATCGGCGTCCCGGGAGCGACTATGGATAGTATCGCCAACGTCGCCGTCGATCCGGGCGGCTTCGTAGCGTACGCAGGCACCTATTCGATCCGCGCACAGAGCTCGCAGCGCAATCAGGGATTATGGGTAGGGCCGGCGCAAGAACCCGTTTTGCTGCTCGGTGGAAATGCCGAGATTGAGGGGCTGCCACCGACCGTCAGGTTCGCTGGCGCAACGCTGATCGATGTGGCGTCCGACGGTTCGATTGCCGCACTGGCGGAATTGAGCGGCTCGCGGGAATCCAGTGCCATCATCACGGCGATGGCGGGTGGCGAGGCATCGGTGCTGGTCGAAAGCAATGCGACCATCAGTGGCTTGACAGCAGACAAGACGATCGCGGGGTTCGTGAATCTCGCGCGAGCAGATGACTGGACCGCCATAGAGGCACGCACGAGTGATAACGGAGCAGGTCTGTGGCTTGTCGACGGCAGCGGCGAATTTGTGGCTGTCGCTGAGACAAGCGATCGCGCTGTCAACAACGCGCCCCGATTGGGCACTTGCCGAGTGTTCGTTGGCCCGAACTTCCGAAATTCAGACAGTCGACCAGCCGTTCTCGATGACGGAACACTCGTCTTCAGAGCCAACCTCGACACCTACGTTCGAGACGAGAACTGCGCCAGTGGATCCGCTGTTCTTAGGTACAAGGGCGGTGTCTACACTTCGGTGGTGTCGCCTGGCGACACGGTACCCGGGACAACGGAATCTACCTTTGGGGACATCCAGTTACTCGGCGTAACTGCAGATGGGTCGGCCGTGGTCTATTCGATCCTGTCCACACCAACGGGTGAATTCCGACCTGACACGCGTTGGTCCTACTGGGTGTTCCCTCCTGACGGCGGTGGTCGGCTGCTTGCGCTGCAAGGGGAGGAAGTTCAGCTCAACGGTACCAGCGAAACGTTCTCGGGACGCGAACAGTCGTTGTCGATCAATTCGGCTGGACAGGTTGCCTTCCGATCAACGTTCGAGAACAGGGATCTCGGAGCTGCATTGTTCGGTGGGGCACCGGAATCGGCTCAGCCGCACGGGGCGATCAGTGCGCCCGGGGCGGCGGGGCTGACGTTCCTGCTCGATTCGAGCGTCGCACTACCGGAGCCGTTTCTCCCGTCGACTTTCTTCAGCGTGCTCGGTCGACCGGCGGTCGACTCGGCAGGGCGCCTTGTGTTCGTCGGGAGAGTGACGGATTCGGAACTCAACGCCACGGTTGTCGATGCACTGTGGCAGGTTGATCTGGAGGGGAACCTTGAACAGCTGATCGGCACGGACGATACGGCGCCTGTCTCCGGTGTGCAGCGCCCGTTGACCGATTTGCTTCAGATCCCTTTCAGTATCTCTCCGGAGCGACTGCAGATATTGCCCCTCGACGACCAGGGCTTCGTGCTCTCCGACAACTTTGGATTCGGTGCCTTCGACAGCCTGATCTATCTCGGACCGGACGAGGGAAGTTGACATCGGACCGTTGATCGACCGGGCATTCGATGTCCTGGTATTCCCTGAGCCCGGTGGACCGTCAGTATCACGTTGTCGGTCTGCCGGGCATCTATCAGCACCTGTATCGGTCTGCCCGATCATGCGCGCCGACCTCTCGACGACCTGCGGGATGATTTAGTCGCCGAGGGTTAGCGAGAAGGTGAAGATCGAGCCTGCGATGAGTCTCGGCATGGCGAGCGGCAATCGCAGGTGGCGGAGCCCTTCCGTCTGTAGTTCCCTTCAAACAGATTTGGAAATCCCGGATTTCCTTCATTTCGTGTATCCGTGCCTTGATTTGAATCGGGCAAACTCCGATTCACTCGGCGCCAGCCCGGTAAACATCTCCACGTAGTGCGGTACGCGAGAAATTCGCATCTCCTTGTCGTCGGTCACCTGCATCGATATGTAGCCGATCTGTGTGTAGATCACTGCCATGCCTCGAGCCTGGGCCTGTTCCTCTGAAAAATTGAAGCGCCGGAACATTGTCGTGACGGTTTCAATGCGCTGCTTGTCCGCGGAATCAAGTCGAACACGCAGATCGGAATCGCTTCGGGCCCAATTGCGTATGGCCAGATCGAGCTGCGGATCAAACTTCGATTCGTCATGCCAGCAATCGAACAGATTCAGCATCCCTTCGGTGATGGTCTCTGCGTAGGCTTCGGACTGGGCAATCAGCAGGCCGGTGTTCGAGGCTTCCCAGAATTCGATCAACGCATCGAGCAAGGCGTTGTGATCCTTGAAGTGCCAATAGAAGCCAGAGCGAGTCAGCTTCAAGCGTTCTGCCAGAGTCTTTATTCGAACTGCGTCGACGCCGCATTCAGTCAAGAGCTCATAACCCGCGTTGAACCAGGCATCGCGAGTTCCGGGATGCTTCACTCCGGGGCTCAGTCTTTTCGTACCGCTTTCCATTTGTGGTCTTCTGTCGTTTCCCACCAGCCACGGCTGCGTGTTGCGGTGGCTGAGATTCCGTAATTATTGACACAAGTGTCATGGATGGTGACTATTGCGTCAACACTGCCGAGAGGTACTGCGCATGTCAAAAGATCCATTGCTGCAGCCATTCCAGCTCAAGCACTTGACGCTGCGAAATCGCATCATGACCACGAGTCACGAACCGGCATACCCCGAGGACGGGATGCCGAAACAGCGCTACGTCGCCTATCACGTGGAGCGTGCCAAGGCCGGGGTTGCGTTGGCGATGACGGCGGGATCGGCCGCGGTCAGCAAGGACAGTCCACCGGTCTTCAACAATGTGCTGGTTTACCGGGACGACGTGGTTCCCTGGATACGGCAGCTGACGGACGGCCTCCACGAGCACGGCTGCGCGGCAATGATCCAGCTGACACATCTGGGCAGGCGAACAAACTGGGACAAGGGCGATTGGCTGCCTTCGGTTTCATCGTCCAGGCACCGGGAGCCTGCACACAGATCGTTTCCTAAACTCATCGAGGACTGGGATATCGAGCGGATCATCGGTGATTTTGCCGACGCGGCGGAGCGGATGCAGGCCGGCGGCATGGACGGGATCGAGCTGCAGGTGTACGGCCACTTGCTGGATCAGTTCTGGTCACCGCTGACGAACGATCTGGTGGGGCCGTATGGTGCGGACTCGCTCGAGAACCGTCTTCGCTTTCCGATGGATGTGGTAGACGGCATTCGCAAACGTGTTGGCAGCGAGTTCATCCTGGGTTTGCGCTTCACCGCCGATGAGGTGCAGAAGGGAGGAATCACGGCGGAGGAGGGCATCGATATTTCCAGGCGCCTGACAGAGTCCGGAAAGATCGATTTTCTCAACGTGGTGCGCGGCCGCATTCACACGGACCCGGCGATGACCGATCTCATTCCGGTACAGGGAATGGCTAACGCGCCGCATCTGGATTTCGCCGGCCAGGTGAGGAAAGCGACCGGCATGCCGGTCTTCCATGCCGCGAAAATTCCGGATCTTGCGACAGCCCGGCGCGCCGTGTCTGCTGGTTTGCTCGACATGGTCGGCATGACGCGCGCGCACATGGCCGACCCACACATTGTGCGCAAACTCGAAGACGGCCGCGAGGAAGATATCCGGCCCTGCGTTGGCGCAACGTACTGCCTCGATCGAATCTATCGTGGTGGTGAGGCACTGTGTATTCACAACGCAGCCACCGGACGTGAGTTGACGATGCCCCATGACATTCAACCCGCCGACGAACAGAAAGTGGTGGTGATTGTCGGCGCCGGTCCGGCGGGGCTGGAGGCGGCGAGGGTTGCGTCAGAGCGCGGCCACCAGGTGACGGTGTTCGAAGCCGCCGCCAATGCCGGTGGACAGGTGCGGCTGACGGCGCAATCGCCGCGACGGCGCGAAATGATATCGATCATTGACTGGCGCGTGGCTCAGTGCACCAGGCGCAAGGTCGAATTCAAATTCAATCTCTTGGCAGAGGCCGGTGATGTGACAGCCCTGAATCCCGACGTCGTGATCATCGCAACCGGTGGCTTGCCGAATACCGAATTGTTTGAATCCAGGCGCGGTGAACAAGCGCATGTGGTGACTACCTGGGATCTGATTGCGCGAGACGTCCAGCCGGCACAGCGTGTATTGATCTACGACGAGTCGGGTGATCACCCGGCGCTTCAAGCAGCGGAGGTCGCTGCACATGCCGGGTCGACTGTGGAAGTCATGACCCCTGATCGCACGTTCTCGCCCGACATCATGGCGATGAACCTTGTGCCCTACATGCGCTCCTTGCAAGACAAGGAAGTCACCTTCACCGTGGCGCGGCGACTGCTGGATGTGGTTCGCGACGGCAACAAGCTGATCGCGAAGATCGGCACCGACTACAGCGATCATTCGTACGACGCCGAGTACGATCAAGTCGTTGTCAACTACGGCACATTGCCACTGGACGAACTCTATTTCGAGTTGAAGCCAAAGTCGTCCAACGGTGGCGCCGTGGATCAGAATGCGCTGATCGACGGGACGCCGCAGACGATCGTGCGTAACGACTCGGGCGCCTTTCAGCTGTTCAGGATTGGCGATGCCGTGTCGGCGCGCAACACTCACGCTGCAATCTACGATGCTTTACGACTGATGAAAGACGTCTGACCCCCCATGCGCATCACCAGAACAGCGGAGTGCAAGACGGCAAGGCGACCTCATGGCCTGAAGTACTTGATGCAAGCCTGACGCACTTTCTCCCAGCCTTCATCGAGCGCGGCGACGAGTTCGGCGGGTAACGGTCCCTGCTCGCAGGCGTCGAGATTGGCGACCAGATGCGCCTCCGATGTGGCGCCGAGAATGACGGCGTTCGCCCTCTCGTCACTGGCAGTGTCGTTGTCGCCGTCGTCAGCCAGCGCCGAGTGGTGCAGGAGCCAGCGCAGCGCGGCAGCAGCGGGCTCGATGCCGTGGTGGCGCGAGAGATCGGCGTAGCGTCCGATGACGTCGAAGTAATCCGGCTTCCAGTAGCGCGCCTGGTAGCTCTCGTTGGCGGCGAAGCGACCGTCGGCAGGCAGCTCGTCGACGCTGCGATACTTGCCGCTCAGGAGTCCGCCCGCCAGCGGGTTGTAGGCGTAGAACGCGATGCCGAAATGCGCCAGGCACGGCAGCAGCTCGCGTTCGACGTCGCGTGTCAGCGCGTTGTACATGCCTTGGTAGACGACCGGACGCGGCCAGCCATTGGCCTTGCAGAGCCCGACGATCTCGGCGACCTGCCAGGCGGCGTAGTTGCTGAGCCCGAAGCGGCGGAAACGCCCGGCAGCATGCTGCTCGGCGACCGCCGCGAGCGTCTCCTCGATCGGCGTTTCGAGGTCGGGCATGTGCAGGTAGAACAGATCGAGCGTATCCGTACCCAGGCGCTTGAGCGAGGTCTCGAGCTGGCGATCTACAGACGCTGGCGTCAGGCCCCCGGGCTCACTCGGGTTTGCCTTGCCCGCGATCGGCTGGCTGTCGATGACGCCGTCGGCGCGCAGCTCGCCGAGCAAGGTCTCGGTCGCACCCTCGTTGTAGACATAGGCGGTATCGAGCTGACGGTGCCCGCGCTCGCCGAAAAGCTCGACGAACTTCGCCGAGCCTGCCCTGTCGACCTGTCCTCCGAACGTCATCGTGCCGAGAACGATGTGCATACCTGTCTCCTGATTCGTCATCGCCAAGGTGGAAGACCGCTAGTTGCTATCAGTCAGTGTCGATCGTCGATATCGCACCTGTCGCACCCAGATTCCGCAGGGTCCTGAGTGTAGTCCGATTGTTCATCGATACCAGCACGATCCTGCCGCGTGAACAGGTGACGATCTGCGCCGCGATCGAGGCTACTGGTTCGGCCTGTCTGGAATGCCCGGTGGGTGGCACCGTGTTGTTCGCACGCTAGCATGCGCAACGCGGCACGCTGGACATGGCGATGCTGAAGGCGTGGGGGCTGCCGGTGTTGGCTGACGCGGTAGTGGGGGCCATGCTTGCGCGTAGTGCTGAACCCGAGCTGCTTCAGATCGTCTTTGCAGGCGTCGCCGGATTTCTGTCGGTAAAGCTGATCTCCGGTACCAGTCAGTGGCGATTACGCGACACGCTGCCCGGCAAGGTAGCCATGTCGATGTGCGGCATCCTGCTCGGTCTGATATCTGCGTTGATGGGTATCGAGTACCACCTGTGAGCCAACTGGCAACGTAGTGGCGGGCACGAAGTACCTCGGCGAGTGGGAGACCAGGGCTGCGAAGATCGCCGACCACGCCGTGCGTGCCAATGCTGTGTTGTGTTGGAGTGACGTCTGGAACCTGCCGTACGCCGGCGTCTCGTCCAACAGCCCGTCGAACCTGTTCGAGCTCTACCGGCCGCGGATGACCGAAGGTGGCCTGTTGATGATCGGCGAGCTCACGCTTGAGGCGCTGGCAAAGGCCGAAAGGGTCGGTGGCTTCATGTCGATGTTCGATGTGGTCAGGATCGATGCGCTGTCGACGGACGAGTTGCGCGCGATCCTGCAACGGTACGCGGCGGGACTCAGGTTCGGCGCGACCGACGCGACGCTGCAGCGGGTCACCGAGCTGTGCGATCAGTTCCTCCCGGCGACGGTGGGGCCGGGGCAGCCGCTACGACTGCTCGAACGCGTCAGGCATTACGCCGATGAGAAGGCGGCGAAGGGCGAGCCCGAGCCCATGGGGCCCGAATTCGTCGAGAAGGTCTTCTCGATCTATTCCGGCCTGCCGCGGTTTGTAGTCGATGCGAACAGCACAGTGCGCGTGAACGACATCGGTCGCTGGTTTCACGATCGGGTCATGGGTCAGGAAGCGGCTGTCGACGCCGTGGTCGAATCGATCGTGCTGTTCAAGGCTGCCATCAACGACCCTGGGCGACCGCTGGGCACCTTTCTTTTCGCGGGGCCCACAGGGGTGGGCAAGACGGAACTTGCCAAGGCGCTGGCCACTTATCTGTTCGGCAGCGAGCGCCGTTTGCTGCGGTTCGATCTGTCGGAGTTCGCCTCGTATCAGTCCTACCGGCAGCTGATCGGCGACGCCGAGACGGGCGGCACGTCGGCAAGCCTTGTCGATCCGGTGCGCGAGCAGCCGTTCCAGGTCGTGCTGTTCGACGAACTCGAGAAGGGGCATGCAAACATTCAGGACCTGCTGCTGCAGATCCTCGACGAGGGGCGACTGACGGATGCGAGCGGCAAGGTGGTGGACTTTCGCAAGACGTTCATCATCGCGACCACCAACGTCGGCTCGGAGGCGGCCTCCCGCAAGCCGGCAGGCTTTGGCAACCCCGGCGATGCGAACGACGGGGATGCCCGGTTGCGCGAAGGACTGGAGGCCTACTTTCGTCCCGAGTTTCTCAACCGCTTCCAGCGCGTCGTGCCGTTCCATGCGTTGCGACGCGAGGACGTCGAGCGCATCGTCAGGAAAGAGATTTCACTGGTGCTGGCACGGCGTGGCATCGGTGCGCGCGAACTCGCCGTCGAGCTAAGCGATGCATTGATCACCCGGATCTCGAATGAGGGCTATGACGTCCGCTACGGTGCGCGTGCCCTGAAGCGCCAGGTCCAGCGGCAGATCGTGATGCCGATTGCCACATTGCTCGCGGAGCGCAACCCGACGCCGGGTTCGATGCTGAAGCTGGACGTCAGGAGCGTGAACGTTCCGGAGTCTGGCGGGGCCACCTCCGTTCGAGTCCTGAGTACCGAGCAGAGTGCCACGCATGCGAAGGCGTCCCGGGCGGTCCGGAATCCGTCGGGGGAGCCGGTGACACGACCTGCAATGCTCGATGCGTTGAAGGCTACACGACGCCGCATCGTGTCCATTCGCAAGGCACTGGACGTCGACGGCTTTGGGCAGCGGTTGGAGGAGCTGGAAGCGCAGCGGCTGGCCCCGGATCTGTGGGCGGATGCAAGCCATGCGAATGCGGTCCTGGCGGAGCTCGACCTGGCCGACTCCATCGCGAGACGGATCGAAGACCTGCACGACACGCTGAGCGAGATCAGCGAACCCTTCCATCCAGATTGCAGTCGCGAGACGCTCGTGCGCACGATAGCCCGACAACGTGATCTGATGGCACGCATCGAAGTCGCGCAGCGTGAGCTCGTGGTCCTCGGCGCCGACGGACGAAGTGGTGCCATGCTGGAGCTGAACCCGCTCGGCAATGGCGAAGCACCGCGCGACCGTCTGTACGAAATCTACCGGCACTGGGCGATTGAACGCGGACATTCGATCACGATGCTGCGCGAGCCGATGTCCGCTGACGAGCCCGTGCAGTTCGGCATCAGCGGTGACTATTGCTATGGATACCTACGGCGCGAAAGCGGCATCCACCGGTTTCGCCCGCGCGATGCCGCAGCCGGTACGGTGCGCGTGCGTGTCGCCGCCGTTGTAGCCGAACGCTGCGAACCCGTATTCGAAAACCGCGTGGCCTTGAAGAAGCGCGGGCACTACGGCGGGCGAGTGCGTTCCCGATCGGTGGTGAGCGAGCCGTGCCGGTTGATTCTGCAGAACGACGCCAGCCTTGAGGACAACCGCGACCTCGCAGCGTGGTATGCGGCTTCCTGGGTCAGACGTCCGGTCGACGTGGACGAGAACGTCAGGCGCTATGACGACGAGCCGCTTCTCGTGAAGGATCTCCTGACCGGTCAGAGCTTCAACCGGGGCGACTGGCTGAAGCCGACCGGGTTTCACAAGCTGCTGTGCGAGCGAGTGGATGCTGGAATGGCCGCGGGTTCGATATCGTGAGCCGGGCGACGGAGAGGTCTGTATCGGAATCAGTGCTCCCTTGCGTCCGCGCGACAATTTTTTCCGCAGCTTGCCGTTCACCAGCACCTGCGCGATGCCGGACGCTTCAGATGTTCCACAGCGCGCTCGTGGGCAGCGCCTGTAGTCGCTTGCCGAAGTGCAGGACGTCCGTGCCGGCATGCAAGACGACTCCCGCGAACGGGCGGCCGGCAGCGAGGTTCTCGTCGAACCAGCGGAGGTGCATGAAGTCCGTCGCACCGACCGTGGTACTCGCCTTGACCTCGATACCGATGCAGCCGCCGGTGTCGTGATCATCAACCATGAAGTCAACTTCCCGTTTGTCGTTATCACGGTAGTGATTGATCGAGAAACGTCCGGATGACGCATCGGCCAATGCGAGCAGCTCGCTCTCATCGGTACAAAGTGTGCACTCCTCTGCACGGCCAGGATTGATCGCTCCCGTGGCGGCGGGCTGACTTCTGCTCGAAACATAGAGGGGTCAACACGCGGCATGTATCGCATTCCGTACTTGTGACCCACATCCGATCATCGCTTTTCTCATTCGAATAGACTCCCGACTGCAGAGGATGGAACCTCGCGTCAGGAATTCCGGTAATGACACTCAAGGACGAGTGCCGAAGGATGCGCTGTTTTCCCGCGTGGACTCGGCAATCACGACCGGTACTCGCATGGTTGCCGCGTACAGGTCCACCGCGAAGTATCCTTCAGGACCTTCTCCGGTCCATTGGAATCCTGCTTGCGCTAGCGGGCTTGGCTTCAGTCAGCTTCGCCGCAAACGCGACGGCTGCGACAGCCGCAGCGGATCCCGCTTTGGCGATCTGCCTGGCGCCGACGGCCGGTGCGCCGTCCTGCTCGACAAGTGGCTCTGTCGGCAGCAGTGCAACCCCCGGTGATCTGAACCGTCAGGTCGGCAATCCGATCGACATCGCCAGCGGCAA
>Ga0209828_1001131_pt1 | contig 24723 bp, 19 predicted proteins | sample MaitaG_FD_187429 | JGI IMG/M metagenome (GOLD analysis project Ga0209828, IMG submission 187429) | Marine algal microbial communities from Maine, USA - Maine_Asex2 metaG (SPAdes) (version 2) | ecosystem: Host-associated > Algae > Red algae > Unclassified | place: Maine, USA | collected 2015-01-05
CTGCATCCACTTGAACGCGGCCAGTTCTTTAAGTTCGTCTTTGCGCACGCGCAGCCCGCGAAACTTTTTATGTTCGGCAAAGCGCGCCGCGTTCTTTTCGAAGTCCGCGTCCAGTGGCAGGCGGCCGATGATGCCCGGAATAAACGCGTCCGGCGCGAGCTTGTCCAAGGCCCACTGGTTGTCCTCGACCGGCCAAACCGCTTCGATGACCACCGTCCCTTTGACGTTGTACGGAGCGGTCAGTTTCTTGAACTCGGCCGGCATCACAGTCCGGTATAGCAACTTGTCGGACTTGGCCGGCCACGGAAGGCCTTGCGGGCGGCTGGTGTCGTAGAAATGCGTGTGCGTATCCAGAACGCGCAGGGGCGGCGCAAGCGGAGTCTCTTCGGCGAGTCCGTGTTCGGCGAGGAGAGTACCGGCGGCAAGCGCGCCGGTTTGGGAAAGAAACGTTCGACGGTGCAACATGTCCGAACGGTAGTTGATCGAGGCAGGATGAACAGCGTTTACATGCGTAAGCATTCATTCGACCGCGAGGTCTCCGTGGTCCGCGCATCGCACATTAGATCCTTCCTTTGTCGATTCGTGAGTAAATGAGTCAAAATTTTCAGATTCACTTGGCCGGTACACGATCAGGACAGAACGTGGCGCGAGCCGCGCTAGCGGTGACCTCCGACTCGCCTTGTTCATGTAACATTTCAGGATGAAATGGACTCCGTGGAGCCACCACAGTTGTTGCAGGTGGCACCGTCTCTCCGAGCGGTGTCGGGCCGCCTCTCTCCAGAGAGGTCGGTGCTGGTTCTGGGGTCGTTCGCCATCGAAACCGGAGTCGGGAGGCCCCTGGCTCTCCAAGTTTTTGAATGTGGAGGAACTTGTCTGTTGAAATTCTGCCTCAAAGAGCATGCCGATTTTTGGCCCCGAAACAGGACGGTTTGTATCGCAACTTCGGCGAGTCTACTGAATAAATCCCGCAGGCCAAACACGGGCTGAAGCCCGCGCTACCTACGATCGAGCCCCACCATGGTTCGTCGTAGAGAGTTGGTCGTCGATTCGATGACCTTCGAAATTTCAACGATCTTTGGTTGGGGAATCTCGAACCCCAGGGTTCGCGGCGGCTGAGCTCCGACCCTCCGTGCTCTCCGTGGTCCGCGCAGCGTATCAGTTGCCGTATTCAACCACCTTGCCGAACCAACCAAGGTCGAATTTGCGATTCACATCACGCTCGAAAAACCCCGCAACATTCTGCTAGGAAGTCCCATCATGAACCATCGCCCTCTCCCCTTTCGTCGCGCCCTCTGGGCCTATGCCGCCTTGCTCCTGCTCGGTTCGATTTTCTTCCTCGGCTGCGACGGCGTGTCCGATGACGACGGCGAAAACTTTGACCCCTCTGAAGGTAATGGCGCCTTGTTCATCAACAACGACAGCATCGATGTCCGCGTGCTGACCTTCGTCAACGGCGAACAACAAGAAGGCCGCACCGGCGGCGACAACGAGCGCGTCTACGAACTCGCGCCCGGCACCTACCGGATTGTCTTGGTCGACGACCGCGATGACGACGTGATCTACCGCGAAGAAGTCGACATCATTGCCGGACGCGTCCTAGTTCTCGACGTCGACCAAAGCGGCGTGGGAGAACGCATCGAGTGACTCCACCCGACAACCCCAACCCCGGCCCCGACGACCTCCCGTCCAAACCGGCCGCACAATATACGGCGGCGTTCACCGAGGAAAAGGAACGCGGCCAGAAGTTCATCCGCGAACACCTGCCGATGCAGGACGCCGCACTCGAGTTGGGCTTGATCGCGGAAAACCTTACTTTCGCATACAACGTCCGACACGCCACGCCCTGCGGCATGGTCGTCCCAGAGGCGGTGTTTCACAACGATGTCCTGCCCCACTGCTTTGTCGACGAACGCCGCCAGCCCTGGCGCGCCATGATGTACGAACGCTTCGTCGAACGCGCGCACCGCGCCGCGTCCATCGAAGACGCGGTGATGATGCTCAACCAAACCGTGTTCGCCGAACTCGGCGTCGCCTACCATCCGACCAAACGGCCGCACAACAACATGAGCGTCGCGGAAAGCATCGACTGCGGTTACGCGTCGTGCACCGGCCTGTCGATTCTGCTCGCCGCCGCCTGCCGCGCGGTAGGTATTCCGGCGCGCATTGCCGGGGTGGCAGCCTGGGCGGACGGCAGTGGCAACCACACCTGGATCGAGGTGTGGGACCACGGCACCTGGCGCGTGGTCGCGGCGGCGGAAGGCTTTGCCTTCGACCAGACCTGGTTCAACGACAAGGCGCGTTCGGAACAGATCTGGGCGATCTCCTACCAGCCGACCGGCAGCACCTTTCCAACCCCCTGGGAGCCGTCGGTGAACGTCGAAGAATTTCCCCAAGCGATGTTTTCGGAACTGCACGCCAACGACGTCTCCGAACGCTACGCCGCCCTGCCCCCGACCCCGACGAACCCGACCACCATCCACGTCCGCCCGCGCAGCTATGTCGCGCCGTACATCACGGGTCCGGTGCAACTCAGCGGCAAACTCGACGACCCGGCCTGGGCGGATGTTCCGTGGACCGAGTACTTCGTCGACATCGAGGACGCGAAGAAACCGACGCCGCGCTTCCACACCCGCGCCAAGATGATGTGGGACGACGAGTATTTCTACGTCGGCGCGATGCTGGAGGATCCGCACGTCTGGGGTTCCCTGACCGAACGCAACAGCATCATTTTCAACGACCCCGACTTCGAGATTTTCATCGATCCGGATGGCGACCATCACAACTACTACGAGTTCGAAATCAACGCGCTCGGCACGATCTGGGAACTCACGCTCGAACGCCCCTACCGCGACGGCGGCCCGGTGCATCGCGGCGACAACATGCCCGGACTGCGCAGCGCGGTGTACGTTCATGGCGTGGTAAATGAACCGAGCGGTGATGATTACGGCTGGTCGGTTGAAGTGGCTCTGCCGTGGAGCGGATTGAAGCGCTATACCGGATCGACAAATACGGACGGGACTGACGTGACCAGTGTCGCCTGTCCGCCGGCTCCGGGAGATCAATGGCGGATCAACTTTTCGCGGGTGCATTGGCTGACCGACATCATTGATGGTGCGTACCGCAAAGTGCCGCGCGAGGCGCATCCCGAGGACAACTGGGTGTGGAGTCCGCAACATGCGATCGACATGCACCGTCCGGAGCACTGGGGCGTGGTGCAGTTCGGTGGTGGCGCGTTCCACGAGGATCCGGATTGGCCGGCAAAAAGCTTTCTGGCCGAGGTATATCAAGCGCAGCGCGACCGTTCCGAACCGGCAAAAACGCTGGCGGAACTCGGCTTGAAGGGCATACGCGACCCCGCCATCACTGACGCGTGGATTGACACAGAGTTCCCGCCATGGCGCGCAATTGCCAAAGCCAATGGGCGCTGTTGGCAAATTTCGCACGATTCACGATTGCAACAGCTTAACAATTCAGGGACAAAGAACTAAATTAACATACCGATGTTCGTCTCTTCTAATCCTTCCACTTCACTCTGTTCATCGCTCCACTCGAGCTTTTCTGGGTTGGTTGCACATACCCGGCCCGCACTTGGGCACCGATTCGGTGCAAACGCGGGCAACGACGAGGGAAGGTTAGCCGGTGATACCGACCGGCCGTTCGAAAAAGAAGGGGCAAGACAGACCGGACAAGGACACGGACGAAGTCACGTTGGTGGGGACGCGAACCTTGCGCCCAATCCAACCCTTGCCCCCGCGCGCCCCGAAAGGAAGAGCTGGCCTTCGCTGGCAACTCCTTGACGACGCACGGATCCAGGCGCAACAGATCTTCGTGAAGATCGCCGTTGCCCAACTCGACGCCGGGACGTCCCCCGCGTCGAACCTGGAGCGCCTCAGCCGGGCGGCCCGCGAAGTTTCTTCGCAGGACGCATTGGTTGAGGCGCTTTTTTTTCCTGAACTCTTCGACGTCGGCTACGATCTCCGCAGCCTCGAAAGCGACCACGCGCAGGACGCCCCGTGGGCCGACGCCGAACTCGCAGCGCTGGCCACGGAAACCAATGTGGTATTGGCCGGCGGCGTGATCGACCGGACCGGCCCCGGCAAACCGTTCAATGCCTTCAAAGTGGTCGAACCGGCACGCGGAGTCAGCGCCGTCTACCACAAGCGCCATCTGGTATCGTTCATGGGCGAACCCGATTTCTTGAGCGCCGGCGCTGCCTTGGTGAGCTGCGCGTTCGGCGGCCTGCGCTGGGGCCTGTCGATTTGTTACGACCTGCGCTTTCCCGAACACAGCCGAGCCCTCGCGCTCGACCACCAAGTTGATGTGCTCGCCATCGTCAGCGCCTGGCCGTTCCCGCGGCGCGAACACTGGCGGACCCTGCTGCGCGCCCGCGCCATCGAGAACCAATGTTATGTGGTCGCGTGCAATCGGGTGGGCACTGCGGGCAGGTACACCTTCTGCGGTTCGAGCGCGATCATCGACCCGTTCGGGGAGGTGTTGGCCGAAGCGGGGAGCGAGTCCGAGGAGTGGCTTACGGCGGAGATATCGCCGGCGCTGGTGAGCGAGATTCGGAGCCGCCTGCCGGTCCGCCAAGACCGTCGTTCGTGACCGGGTCAGATCCGTGTTTTTGACAGAATTTATACCACAAGCGGCTTGCCCATCCGTCAATTCCCGTGTCGTGTGAGACTTCAAGGAACCTATGGAAATCACGTTTAATTGCGAAAACTGCGGCCAAAAGCTCAAGGTCGATTACGAGGATGCGGGCGAAGTCTTCGAGTGCCCCGCCTGTGAAGCGGCGGCGGAATGTCCGGACCTGCCGATCGGTCCCGGCGTGACCATCGGCGACTATTTCATCCACGAGGAACTCGGCCGCGGCGCGATGGGCACCGTCTACAAAGCGGAAAAGAAAATTCTGCGCCGCTTTGCCGCCTTGAAAATCCTCGCCTCCCACCTCGCCTGGGACGACGAGTCGGTGGCCCGCTTCCTGCGCGAGATGCGGATGGCGGCCCAGGCCCGCCACGCCAATCTGGTACAGGCCTACGACGCCGGAGAGGACAACGGCAAATTCTACCTTGCCATGGAGTTCGTCGAGGGCCTCGATCTGGAGGAGCACCTCGAGGCCCACGGCGCGATGCCTGAAGTTCTGGCCTTGCAGGTCGCCCGCGGCGTCGGCAAAGGCCTCGGCTACGCTTGGTCCGAACACCAGATGATCCACCGCGACATCAAGCCCGCCAACATCATTCTGGAACACGGGGTCACACCTAAAATTTTAGATCTCGGCCTCGCCAAGAGCACCACGACCGAAACCGGAATCACCCTAGTCGGCACCATCATGGGCACGCCGAACTACATGAGTCCGGAGCAGGTCGACGCCAGTGAGAACCTCGACTGCCGGACCGACATTTACTCGCTCGGTTGCACCCTGTACCACTTGCTCACCAACGTTGTCCCCTTTTCCGAACAAGATGAAGAAGCGACCATGCAAAGCCACGCCGCCGAGGGCATCCTAGCGGATCCACGCCTGTACACGCCCGATCTGTCCACCGGCCTGTTCATGTTGCTGGTACGCATGCTCGCGCGCGACCCCGAGAAGCGCCATGCCGACTGGACCGCGCTCGACAAAGATTTGAAAGCCGTCGCCGAAGGCAAGAAACCACGTTGGCGCGAAGACGAACTGCGCGGCCTCGACTCGCTGCTGCCATTCGAACCGCGAAGCAGCGGTGGCGGCAGCGGCAAAGGATTTCTCGGCCGGCTCTTTAGTTGAGAGCACGCAGAGAATCATATTTTTGGATGGGACGACCTCGGGAACCGGCCACCACGGGGCTTGCCCCGACTGACACGATCTTCCCCGTGTTTTTGGGACCGGGTAATCTGGTTTCTATCGGCTCCCGTGGTGCCGTGTCTCTTTTGAGTGACGAGTTATGAATGATGAGTTTTGAGTGGCGAAGCTCGAACTTCACTCAACACTCAAAACTCAACATTCAAGTCACATCATTTGACACGCGAACCAAAAGCCAGGGGCCATCGCGCGCAGACCAGCAGGTCCGGTCATTGGAGGTCTTGGCCATCACCTGCCTGCAAGGGGATCATCGCTCCACCGGGGTGAACCCGGTCTGGTGTTCGTGGTGTCCGGTCGATGATCCGGCATTCAAAACATGAACGTCACAGGGCTCTAGTTCGGAACGACCAGCCGGGCATCGTCCAACTGGATCGGCTCGCCACCAACGGTTGGCACGAGAGTGACCGTCACCGTTTCCGATGGCTTGTACGCAGCATCCTGGCGCAATTTTTCCAGTGTCCGACCCGCGTCGAAGACAAAATCGTTCTCGTTGGCGGTTCCGTAGAAAGAGATGCTGCCGAGGCAATGCGGATCGGCGACGGGCGTGTCCTTGGTTGCATCCGGCTTGTTCAGGAACGCCCGGTAACTGGTGCCGCTGACCGGCTTCTTCACATTGATCAAGGTGAGCCGCAAGGGCTGTACCGTCGAACTGACGTGGTCGTATTCTTTGGGCAATGCGACATCGCGGGTGACACAGGAGGGATCCTTCATGACCTTCGGTAGAATATAGTTCGAAGAGATTTGCGGTCCGTTCGTGTTGATGCAGGCCGTGACGAACAAGCCAAGCACGCCGAACAACATGGCGGCGAGGCAGGTTCGAACGGCCGCACGGCGGCGCTTCTGGGGCGTCGGTTTCATGGTCATCTGACGTAAGCGATGGCGATTTTATTCGGGGCGGGAATGGAGGTGCTGTAACCGGCCCGGTCGCCGTTCAGCGGCACCAAGGAGAGTTGCACATCGAGCGTGTCGGTTTCCGGCGTCCACAGGCCGGCACGAGCAAGGCGCTCGATGCACGGGCCGAAATCGAGGTGGAAGGTCAACGTGCCATCCCCGTGTGCCATCCCGGCATGGTCGCCATGGTCGCCGCCGAAAAAGGTGAACGAACCGACGTAGTGCGGATCGGTCGAAGGCGTGTCGATGGTCACCTCTGCGGCATTGAGAAACACCCGGATGATGGTCGGCTGGGAGGGTTCTTCGATGCCTTGGATGGTGAGACGGGCCGTGCCACCCGGAGCAGCTGCGGGTGCGGGCGCGCGCGCCGCGCCCGGTTCGCCGGGGACGATCGCCTCCAACCGGAAGGCTTCAGCGGGGGCGGCACCGGTGCGTTGGCCGAGCAGCGCCCGGAGTTCATTGGTCGGACGAATGCTGGCCGACGCGGTCCGAAGCGCTTCGATACGGCGCACACCGGCGACGATAGTGCGTTCGGTCGTTGTTCCCGGAACGACCACCGGCGGGGGCGCTAAACGGACGGAGGCTTGGGGGTCGAAGCTGTCGCGTCCGGCGATCATAGGCGCGGCCTCCAAACCGAACCCGCCCGTTTGCGTGTCGTAGCGATAGCCGAGTCCAGCCGTCGAGAGGGTGCTGGCAACGGTATCCCGAACCGCCGCACCAGCACCGTCAAAAAAGCTGTTGGTAAACTCGAACCCGCGCCAAGTCGCGTCGTCGAAATCCTGATTGCCGCGTGCGCGCCACGCCGTCCAGAGCCGGTCGATATTGGCGTGGTGCAACCAGAAGATCGGATCCTGCGGCGACTGGAAGGTGCCCATGTCGGCGCCGATCCGGCCGTGAACGTAGTTGTGCGGACCGCTCTCAAGCTGGCCTTGCGCGGCGCTTCCGCGTTGGGTGGGAGAGGGTCCGCTGGCAAACGTTACCGGATCGGAGATGCCGAGGATATTGTTGATCGCGGTCGGACCGATAAGGTCGGCGTCGAAGGAGTCGCCCTGCCCGATCCCACGCGGATGGTTGAGCACGTTCCCGCCCCCCCAAAACGCCGCCGGGATGGTCGGGCTGGTGCTCCAGTCCCAATACGGCAGGGCAAAATCTGGCACGCCGGACATCTCGGCACAGATCTGTTCGAAGCGATGTAGATAGGCGCGGTGCCAGGGCAGGAAAAACCAGTTTCCGTGCGGACAGGCGCTAGCGTGGATGTTGGCTTGGGCGGCCCAACTTCGCGGGTCGCTGGCGGGCAGCTCGCGCATCGCGGTGACGGCGGCGCGGTAGGCGCGGAGTTCGGGTCCGTTCGGGGCGAGCGTGGTGACACTGCGCCGAACCCGGGTACCGGTGAACGGCGGCTCGGGCGTTTCGGGCCTTTCCGGTGTTTCGGGCGTTTCGGGCGGATCAACAACCGGTGGACGGTCCGTACCGCCCGGGGTTGAACATCCATAGAGCGCGAAGGCCCCGCCGATAAATCCGGCGTCCTTCACGAAGTCGCGTCGTGTCTTTTTCTTCATAGTGCTCTGCTTTTTAGGGTTTAAAGATGGCGGGTTACGAGTTCCAAGTCGAGCAGGTTCATGACGTGGTGGATCTTGTTGAACGCGCTCGCCGAACTCGACCCGGCGAAGTGCAAGCCGACCACCCGGTTGTCGCGGTTGAGCACCGCCGAACCGCTGTCGCCGACATCCGAGTAACGCGTGCACAGGACCTGATCCTGCAAGCCGGCACGGGCAAATTGCCCGGGGGGCGAACTCGATGGATTTTTGTATAAAAAGCTCACCCGGAAATTCGAGTCGATCACCTGCCCCATGGTGAAGCCGCTGGTCCGGCCGCTTTTTTTAACCTCGCTGCCGATGCGCACCCAAGCGATTCCGGCCGGCAATCCGATGTCGAGAATATCGCTGCGCACCGCGCTCTTGCGCACCTGGGCGATGGCCGCGTCGACCAGGTTCGGAAAACTGCTCGTGCTGAACTGCATCGGCACCCAGTCGCTCAGTTGCGCCAAACGATCGCTTCCGACGAGGCCGCCATCGCCCGCCGCCGGTTGCAAAATCGGATCGCCGAGTTGCGCCAATCCTTGGTCGGCGAGCACGTGCGCGTTGCTGAGAATATGCAGCCGCTCCGAACCGCGTCGCATCACCAGACAACCGAAGGTGCCGACCTGCACGCTGCCGTGTCCGAGGCCGAGGCCGGGCTGTGCCGGACGTCCGCGGCCGGTGTTCATCTGCAAGGACATCTTGCCGATCTCGACCACATCGGTCGGCAGCTTACCGGCGGCGACCGAGACGGTTTTCGGAACGAGTTCGCTTTTATTGCACCGCGACTTCGGCTGTTTCTTTTCCACGTAAACCTTGAGCGAGAGCTGTTTGGTCTTTTTGCCTTTGGTGGTTTTGTAAGCCACGCCGAGTCCTTGAACGCCCTCGCCACGGGTCCAGCCGCGCGCCGCCCGGCACAACGCTTCCGCTTCGTCTTTCAACGCGGAAGAAACCGACGCAGCGCGGCCCTCCGTCAACATGTCCAACGCGCAGACCACATCTCTTTTTCGTGTCATCAGTCTCCTCCCGAGAGCCTATGGACCATTATACACCCTTTCGGCAAATGCCGTCCATTCTTATCCGGTGGTCATTCTTTAAGGATTAGAATTACGCCAATCAAAATGTAATACGGCCATCAACATGTAGTACGACCATCCTTGGCCGTACCGTCACGACAGCCTTCTAGGCTGGCGTTTGTTTCGGCAGCCTAGAAGGCTGCCGAGACAGTACCGTCTGGAAGACGGTACTACCCATGAGGGACGATACTTCCATGAGGGACGGTACTCCCATGCGGGACGGTACTACCATGCGAGACGGGGGTACTACAATGATGGTCATAATGAATCCGAATAAATCGTAATATTGCTCTCATGAAAAACATCCTCACCTGCGCCCTGCCCGCCCTCCTGTTCATCCTGTTCGCCCTCCCCGCGAACGCGCGCGACTGGACGCAGTGGCGCGGCCCCGACCGCAAGGCCAAGTCCGAGGAACCCGGCCTGTCGAAAAACTGGGACGAGACCGCGCCCAAACTGCTCTGGACCAGTGACGGACTCGGTAAAGGCTACGCCAGCCTCTCGGTCGGTGGCGAACGCATGTACACCAGCGGCGACATCGACGGCGACCAAACCATTCTCGGACTCAATCGCGCCGACGGCACCGTCCTGTGGAAAACCGTGGTCGTGGAAGACATCGGCAAGCACGGCTACCCGGGTTCGCGAACCACACCCAGCCTCGACGACGGGCACCTCTACGTCGTCCCCTCCAGCGGCGGCATCGTCTGCCTCGACGCCGAAGACGGCAGCATCGTCTGGCAGAAACATTTCAAAAAGGATTTCGGCGGTAAAATGATGAGCAGCTGGGGCTTTTCCGAGTCGCCTCTGGTCGACGGCGATTGGGTGCTGTGCACGCCGGGCGCGGCCGACGCGATGATTGTCGCGCTCGACAAGAAGACCGGCAAGACGGTGTGGAAAAGCGCGATGCCCGACGAACTCGGCGACAACGGCAAAGACGGCGCCGGCTACTCCAGCATCGTCATCTCCGAAGGCGCCGGCGTGAAACAGTACGTCACGCTGGTCGGTCGTGGCGTCGTCAGTGTGCGCGCCAGCGACGGCGAGTTTCTGTGGAACTACAACCCGGTCGCGAACCGCACCGCCAACATCCCGACGGTGATCGCGGAAGGCGACCATGTGTTTTGTTCGAGCGGTTACGGCACCGGTTCGGCTTTGCTCAAACTCAAAAAGTCTGGGGACGGCGTGGCGGCCACGGAAGAATATTTTCTCAACGCCAAAGTGCTGCAAAACCACCACGGCGGCATGGTCCACCACGACGGCTATATCTACACCGGCCACAAGCACAACGACGGCTGGCCGATCTGCGTCGAAATGAAAACCGGCAAAGTGGTCTGGGGCGGCGACACCCGTCCGCCTGGGAAAGGTTCCGCCGCGGTCAAGTACGTGGCCGGCGATCTCGTGTTCCGCTACCAAGACGGCACGGTCGCCCTGATCGAAGCGACCCCGGAAGCCTACAACCTGAAGGGCTCGTTCAAGGCCAAGATCGTCAAAGGCAAATGCTGGGCCCACCCGGTGATCCTCGACGGGAAAATGTACCTGCGCGAGCAGGACTCGTTGATGTGCTACGATGTGGGCGAGTAGGTAGTACCCGTAGCCAGTCGACAGTTGGGGGTCTGGCCCTGCGGGCTGGGGTTGGTACAGCCTCTAATACTTTGATCCCGCCATGAAAAAAGGCCGCGTCGAACGCGGCCTTTTCTCGTAGCGGGGAAGTGCGAGGTCGGTTACTCGACTTTGTCGCCTTCCGGGGTGAACTTGGTTTCTTTCCAGTCGCCGAACTTGGCACCGGCTTTGATCCACTCGGCCACTTTGGCGATGTCTTCTTTCGGCACGCGGTCGCCTTTGGTCGGCATCGCCCAGTCGTCGTCTTCCGGGAGGAGCATGTATTTGTAGGCCGGGCTGTTCTCGGGGTCGCCGTCCTTGATGTTCACTTCGTTTTCGCTGCCTGCGCCCTTCAGGAACTCAGCGCTGTCCATCCGGTAGCCGCTCTTGGGCTTTTTGGTGCGACCGCGGACCGGATCTTTGTAGGCGGCGCGGTGGCAGCTCATGCAGTGTTTTTCAAACACGGGCAGCACATCTTTTTTGAAATCCACTTCGGCTTGGCCGATAGAGACAAAGGACAGGGAGAACAGAGCGATAAACAAATATTTCATATCCAGTTTGTTGTTCGCTAGGGTCCGTTTATTCAACAAAAACCGTGTGGCAAGTTACGGTCGTACAACGCGATAGAAATATTGGCATCCGGGATTGGCGGCGATGCTGTCGCTAAAACTGCCGACCAGACTAGCCGCAGTGACACTACCGATCATGTTCCAGACTGGCGCGTTGATGTCGGGGGAGCGTTCGATATTGTAAACCAAACCCGGTTGCGCGTCCCAGAGGATGGCCTCCGTGCGGAAGTCGGTTGAAGCGGGATCGTAGCGGAGAGCGAGCGGCCGATCTTCCAAATAGCGGAACAGGATGGGCGTCGGCTGGCCCGACTCCTGTTCGCTGGCCGTGTAGTAGCGGTCACCGAACGCGCCCCAGGCTACGGCCTCGCCTTGTGCTTCGACCGTGTACGGAACCGCAATCGGCGCGGATTGCAGGGCACTGATCATCGTCTGGCCCGGCGCGCGGCAGTACATCGAGATCGAACCGGCGTCCTTCACCAGAATGCGCGTGCCATCGGGCGAAAGGTCGCCGCCGAGGAGGACGTTGCTGTGTTGCGGCATCGTACCGAGAAAATCCAAGGAGGTCGTCCCCGAGTTGCTGTGCGGATAACTCGACCGATACACCCGCGGCGGGGTCTCCTTAGAGAGGATATAAAAGTCGCCGGTGGTCGGTTCGACCAATAGGGTCTCGGCGTTGCGTGGCCCGTCGGGATAGTCGAAGCGGTAGCGTTGCACGTCGGGGTTGGCGATGCTGCCGGTGACGTAACTTTGACCGGGAATCACGCCGCCGGGTTCGCGGGCGCGGTAGATGGCGATCTCGCTTTTCGACGCACCGTTGTCGCCGATGTCGGCCACGTAGATATACCACTCGTTGTTGACTGGATCGCGGGCGGTGGCGAGATCCTCCCAGTCCGAATTGCTGGCGCCGGTGAGCGAGAAGCGGGCGACCAATTCACCGGACTCGTCCAGTGCATAGATCCGCGCTTGGTCGCCGGAGTCGTTTTGCACCCACAGGATCCCTGGATTCAGCCGACTCGCGGCCATGCCGGAAATTTCATCGGTCTGGCTATTGTCGATGTCGCCTAACGCCTCGCTGGGTTCGAACACGGCTGGCGGCGTCCCAGGGATCGCGGGCGGGTTCGAGCAGACGAGTTGCGCCAGCGACAAACCAAGGCAGAGCAATAGACAGCGGGTGTTCATCCCCACAACTAACTCAGTTCGGACAAAGTGCAAACGGGACAAACAGAGAGGCGAACTCAGCCCGCGTCGTAGAGCCCTTCGCCGACCGGTTCGTCATCGGTCGACACGCCGCAGAACAACGAGCCCTTTTCATCGAACGCGGTAAAGTACACCGGTCGCTCGGTTTGTAGAACGTGGTACATGTGCTCGTAGTCTTCCAGCGGCATCACCATTTCCGAACGCCCGGTCTCGACTCGAAGATCTTTCACCCCCTCAACCACCGCGAACTTTATCACCGCCTCATGCGCCTCCTCACCTCCCACATGCGCGAGTTTCAGACGTAGCACCCGGCAGTAATTTAAGCGGCTCCCTTGGAACACACTCACTTGGTATCCGGTGACTTCACGACGCATGATTTTATTCATGGGTGTAAAAACCAAAATTTACGTCGTGAAGCGAGGGGCGAATGCACATGGGACCAAGCTCCAAAACCGGACTGTTTTCATGGAGAACCCCGCTGTTTTTCCCGATATTGAAGTGTTGGGGGTGAAGGAAAAACGAAAAAAAACGCAGTACTCGTGTTTCAATTTTCCGAAAGTGGGGTATGTTAGTTCTGCAGTGAGCCTCCATGGTCCGGGTTATTGGCGCAAGCCAGTAGCCCGGATCTTTTTTTGTGCCCACAGAGAAACGTGCCCCTGGAAAACTTGGCCCGCGTCTCGCACTTGTGCCCCGAACCAAAAAAGGCTTAGAAGCGCACATGAATAAAAAAGTCCGCATCGCTGTCATCGGAACTGGCTATATGGCTGGTCGTCATCTGGAATTTCTAAAAGACTACGATCTGTGCGAGGTCACCGCCGTGTGCGACGTGAATCCCGACCGCGCAAAAGAAATCGCCGAGAAATACAACTGCAAAGCCTACAGCGACCACCAGCAGCTGCTCGCCGACAAGGTCAGCGACGCCATCCTGATCGTCACCCCCCACTTTTTCCACACCAGCATCGGCATCGACGCGCTCAACGCTGGCCACCACGTGCTGTGCGAAAAACCGCTCTCGGTACACAAAGCCGACTGCGAACGCCTGCTCGCCGCACACACCAACAAAGATTTGGTGTTCGGACTGATGTTCAACCAGCGGACCAATCCCGCCTATCGCAAAGTAAAGGAACTCATCAGCTCCGGCGAACTCGGCAAAATCAATCGCATGAGCTGGGTTATCACCAACTGGTTCCGCAGCGATGCCTACTACGCGCAAGGTAGCTGGCGTGCGACTTGGGCCGGCGAAGGCGGCGGCGTGTTACTCAACCAATGCCCGCACCAACTCGACATGATGATCTGGCTGTGCGGCATGCCCGAACGCGTCCGCGCCTATTGCCGGTTCGGCCATTACCACGACATCGAAGTCGAAGACGACGTGACCGCGTACATGGAGTTCCCGAGCGGTGCCAGCGGCGTCTTCATCGCCAACACCGGCGAGGCCCCCGGCCAAAACACCCTCGAAATTTGCGGCGACCGCGGCCGGCTTGAGATTCGTCCGACCTCGATCCATTGGTCGCGCACCGAACACGGGGTCGAGGACCTCACCCGCAACGACCCGACCCCGATGCCCGAACCCGACACCTGGGAGATCGACTTTACCTTCGAGGACGAAGGGCGGCAGCACCATGAGATCATGGAGAACTTCTGCGAAGCCATTCTCAACGGCACCGAACTCATCGCCCCCGCCACCGAAGGCACCGCCTCGGTCGAACTGTGCAATGCCATGCTCCTGTCCGCCTGGACCGAAAAGATGATCGAGATCCCGATGGATTCTGCCGAATACGAGGCGCAGCTGAAAGAGAAGATGGCCGGTTCGCGCTTCCACGACAAAAAAGCCTAACGGCATCCATCCCCTCCCTTCCCTCATGCGTCCCATCGGAAAAATTCACGACGAACAACTCGCGCAGGCGTTCTGCGACTTGTTGTATCTGGAGGGAATCGACTCGGAGTTCGACGAAGAAGACGGGACCATCTGGATCGAGGACGAGGACCAGATGGAGGCGGCGCAACGGGAGTATGCCGCGTTCAAAGTGGCGCCGCCGAGCGAAGCACGACGGGTCGATTTGCATCTGGAGTCGGAGAGCAAACGCGAACAGGCCTACATGGAAGAGGAGCGCGCGGCCGCGATGCAAAAGTCGAGCAAGGATGTGTTCAAAAACCTGCGGGGCGGTGGCATGGGTGGCATGTTGCGCAACAAACCGGGGCCGCTGACCATCGGCCTGTTGGCCATCAGTGTGCTGGTCACGCTCGCGTCCGCCTTCGGCAAGGCCGGCTGGTGCCTTGAATGGCTATACATCGCCGAACTCGAGAAGGTGCTGGAAGGCTACCGCTACATGCCAAAGTTCGATGATCTGTCGGGGGGGCAATTCTGGCGCGCGCTGACGCCGATCTTCATCCATCTCGACCCGCTCCACTTGCTGTTCAACATGTGGTGGCTGTACGATCTGGGTTCGATGATCGAACGCCGCAAAGGCTGGCCGATGCTGCTGGCGCTGGTGGTGGTCGGCGGGATCGCCCCCAATCTACTGCAGGCGGCGATCGACGGGCCGGTGTTCGGCGGGATGTCCGGCGCGGTGTTCGGCTTGCTCGGCTACGTCTGGATCCTCGGTGAGCGCTCCTCCGACTCCGACCTCAAGCTGCATCCGATGATTCCGATCTTCATGGGTGGCTGGTTGCTACTCGGGTTCGTCCTACCGCAGATGGGGATGGCTAATTGGTGCCACCTCGGCGGTTTGCTGGTTGGAGTTGCGTTCGCGTTTGGCGAGTTGGCGTTTCGTGGCGCGAGGTAGCTTGGAGTTCTGTGGGTCAGACCGTCTGCCGCGTTCGTCGTGGCGGAATTATTCCAGTCACTAGATTCCCCCCCTGTGGACTGTGGACTGTGGAATGAATTCCACACGACGAACGCCGAATGAATTCGGCGTTACCTCCGCGTTCGCCCAAAGGGCGAGAACACTGACAACTCCGAACGTCGAAAGCCACGGTGCAGGTTTAAGGTTAAAGGAGCCTCCGACCCCTCCGAAACTTCGCCTTTCCCTTCTGTTTCACCTTCACCTAATAAGTCAGCGAAGAGAGATGAGGGGAGGTAAGGTGAAGGTAAAGGCCAACCAAAGAGATTTGAAATTTCTCCGGTCATCGAAGGCACAACCAGCAAACACCGCACCCTCTACGACGAACCACGGAGTGGTGGCAGGATCGTAGCCCTGGGTGAAGCGAGGTACGAGCGGAACCCGGGGTAGCCGATGAGCCTTTATGAGCCGACCGGTCTGCGCCTCTGCACGGGCTCTTCGCTTTTGGTCCGGTCGGAACGGCTCCGTGGCGCCGAGGGCATCCGCCCCCCTAGTAACCTTGGAAAGGTTTGACTCATTTAGTCACGAATCGACAAGCAAGGATCTAAGGTTTAGGGAAGAATCCGGGTCCTCGGAAACTTCGCCTTTCCCTTTCACTTCACCTTCACCCGAGAAGTCAGCGAAGAGAAATTATAGAGGGGAGCTGACCACTGATCACTTCGAAGGCCGAGTGCTGGTCACTGATTACTCCAGAGGCCGAAGGCCGAGTGCTCAGCACTGATCACTGACCACTGATTACTCCAGAGGCCGAAGGCCGAGTGCTCAGCACTGATCACTGACCACTGATTACTGATCACTTCAAATGCCGAAGGCCGAGTGCTCAGCACTGATTACTGACCACTGATTACTGATCACTCCAAAGGCCGAAGGCCAAGTGCTCATCACTAATCACTCCCAAGCAACCCCGCCGCAGCCGCATCGAGAAACAGATGGCAGGCCGGATGTTCTTGCAAAATCGATGCCGGCGCATCCGGCGTCACCGGACCGTTCACGCAGGCGGCGACCGCCGCCGCTTTGCGTTCGTCCGGCACCGAACAAATGATGTGGTTGCTGGCCATAATTTTGCGCACCGACATGCTGATCGCCTGACGCGGCACCGTCTCGAGGCTCGGGAACCAGCCTTCGCCGAACTGCTGCTGGCGACAGGCTTGGTCGAGTTCGACCACGATGTAAGCCGCGTCCGTCTCGAAGTCGGCGGGCGGATCGTTGAACGCGATATGGGCGTTCTCGCCAATACCGATAAACGCCACATCGACCGCCGGGATCAGCGCCCCGAGACGCGCGCACTCGGCGGCAGGGTCCGGGTGTTCGCCATCGACATAATGGAACGCGGCCAGCGGCACCAGATCGACGAACCGCTCTTTCAGATACGCGCGGAACGAGGCCGGGTGGCTGAGCGGCAAACCGATGTACTCGTCGAGGTGGAAGCCGGTGACCTTGGACCAGTCGACCTCCTGTTGCACTAAGGCCTCAAGCACGCGGAACTGCGAGGCGCCGGTGGCGACGATGATCGTGGCCGAACCGCGTTCGTCGATGGCCGCACGAATAAGCCGCGCGCCAGCCTCGGCGGCCGCCCGGCCCATGTCTGCAGCGGTGGGATAAATGTGTTGCTTCATGGTTCAAGGTCTAAGCAAACGGCGTTAAGTTACCAGCTTCCCTCAACCCGAAACCCCCATCCCGCATCCCGCATCTCGAAACCCCGCATCCCGCAACCCGCAACCCGAACCTCGCATCCCGCAACCCGAACCCCGCAACCCGCAACCCGCATCCCGCATCCCGTATCCCGCCCCTACTTATCACTCGGCGTCTTGCCGAGAACGATGTCGAAATTGGCGTGGGTCGACCCGATTTTAGAGTCCGGCAATCTCTTGAACGCGGCCGTCACCAGATCCGCCTTGTCGCCGAGTCGGCGGGCCAGGCCGTCACGGGCGTTGGCCTCTTTTTCCTCGGCAACGAGAATCTGTGAGGTGAGCACGTCCTTCCCGCCTCTCCAAACTTTCACGTGGATGTGCGGCGTACGTCCGGGATACCGAACCGGCCGGATGGTGCGGAAGTTGTAGGCCCCGTCGACCGTCGTCAAAGTGCGGCCGAAGCCTTGGAAATTCTTGTCCTGCTTTTCCGGTCTGCGTCCGGAATCGCGCGAATGGTTGTAGACTCCGTTGGCATCACACTGCCAGATTTCCACGGTGGCGTTTTTGATCGGGTTGCCTTTGACGTCGAGAACCCGGCCGGTGAGATAGGCGACGGTACCGAGTCCGGGCTTGGCGGCGTCGTTGATGATCAGCAAATCGTTATCGGTGTCGAGCGGCAGGTTGTCGGGATAGAACGGACCTTCGGTCATGTACGGCATCGCGGCCAGGTCTTCAGCGAACAAGCTGGCGGGGATGAGCGGGATCGCGGTGGTAGCGGCGAGTGTGCCGAAGAAGCGGCGGCGGGTCCAAGCGTAGAAGAGTTCGGGGTTCTTGTTCATAAGATAGCAACGGGGCAGGTTGCTGAATATTGTAAAGCATGCCGCCTCGAACGACAATGTCTGTGTTCGACTCTGTCGCTGCGTCGCTGCCGAACTTCTTGTGACTTCCGTCCCCCGACGGAGACGACAGCGTCGTAAAGGGAATGACGAATTCTGAATGACGAAGTGCGAATGCCAAATTCCTTCACCATTCACAATTGATCCTTCAACATTCACCATGAATCCCTCCGCGTTGTGTGCGTGTGTGTGCGTGTGTGTGTGTGTGTGCGTGTGTGTCTGTGTGTGCGTGTGTGTGACATGACTGCAAGTGGAAGGCCGGCTCCGCCCCGGGCGACTATCCGCAATGCACGCGATTGAGTGCTCGGGGGCGTTCATCGAACCTTGCTTTTTGTCCATGCGTTCCAAGCTTGCGATCCTTGGCCCCGAACCGGCCGGTTGTATCTCAACGACGGTGAGTCTGCGGGATAAATCCCGCAGGCCAAACACGGGCTGAAGCCCGTGCTACGGACATTCGAGCCCCGCCGTGGTTCGTCGTGACGGAATTCACGTCGGCCGCACGTGGTTCGAAGGGCGAACGAACCAGCTTTTTGCCGCGCGATCGAGCACGCTAGAGATTGCCCGAACCCGGAAAATCCTCTTAAGTCCGGCCATGCGAAAACTTCAATGGGGCATCCTCTCGACCGGCCGAATCGCCACCCAATTTGCCAACGGTCTCGCCCAAAGCCAAACCGGCGAACTCGCCGCAGTCGCCAGTCGCACGCTGGACGCAGCGAAGGCTTTCGCCGAGGCCCACGCCTCGCTTCCACGCCCCTTCGGTTCCTACGACGAACTCCTGGCGCATCCGGCGATTGAGGCGGTCTACGTCGCGACGCCCCACCCCATGCACCGACAATGGGCCGTGGCCGCCGCCAACGCGGGCAAGCATGTCCTCTGCGAAAAACCCATCGGCATGAACGCGCACGAGGCGGCCGCAATGATCGAGGCCGCGCGCAGCAATGGGGTGTTCCTGATGGAAGCCTTCATGTACCGCTGCCACCCGCAGACCGAACGCGTGCTCGAACTGATCCGCTCCGGCGCGCTCGGCACGATCGAACTCGTTCAAGCCTCGTTCGGATTTCAAGCCGCCTACGACCCGAAGGGCCGCCTGTTTAACCCCGAACTCGGCGGTGGCGGCATCCTCGACATCGGCTGCTATCCCGTCTCCTTCGCCCGACTCATCGCGGGAACCGCCGCAGAACCAAGACCAAACGCACCCGCGCAAAACCCGGTCCGGCTCAGCGCCACCGCCCAACTCGGCCAGACTGGCGTAGACGAACTCGCCACCGCGACGCTCGAGTTCGAGTCCGGACTCGTCGCCCAGTTGAGTTGCAGCATCCGGCAGTTTCACGACAACCGCGCCCGCGTGTTCGGCAGCGAAGGCTGGATCGACATTCCTTGGCCCTGGGCCCCGGCCAAGTTCGGCGGGACCAGCACCATCCATCTGCACCGACCCGTTCGCGGCGAACCCGATACGGTCGAAGACCTCACGCTGGAAACCGCCGAATCTCTCTATCAAATCGAGGCCGATCACGTTGCCAACCATGTGAGCCAACAGCAATCGCCCGCCATGCCCTGGGACGACACGCTGGGTAATATGCAGACCCTCGACCGCTGGCGCGAGGCCATTGGCCTGCGCTTTGCCGCCGATGATTCGGCCCCCGCAACCCGTTGAACTTCCACAGATATTTTGATAGATCACTTCCAATGAAAATGACCCTGCTCGCCCTGCTCCTCCTATCGCCCCTGTTCTTGCTGTCCCATGCCTTTGCTCAAGTTCAAGGTGCCGGTGTGATCGACGCCCACCGGGATGCGCTGGCCACTCCGGAGGGATCCAGACCTCTCGTCCTCACAGGCGGCCTTAATGGCGTCGCCCAGACCGCGTTCGGTATGTGCGTCAGCGGTGGCGAGAAAATCGACGCGAAACTCGCCATCGCATTCGCCAACCGCAGTGGCATGTTCAACGAGGCCGTTCTCACCATCGCCGCTAACAACCCGGACCGGATCCGCGCCTGGGCCGATGCTCTGATCCAAGCTGGCCCCTACGGCCAGCGACTCGCCGCTGCGGTGCTGCTCGCCCATACCCAAGGTGAACTCGTCGCCAAACGGAAAAATTCCCGGATTGTCAGATACAAAGGCGACAACCCGAAATTCAAAAAGGCGGGCGCCAAGCGCGGAGGAAAAAAAGGGGGCGCAGCGGCCAAACGCGGCAAACTCACCATCCCCGAAGGTCTGATCTCGAAGACCGAACCGAACACCGCCGCCATGGCCATCCTCGCCGCCGCCTACGCCGAAGATAAAAGCGTCGCCGAGGCAGTCAAGGCCCGCCCGAACGCGCTCCGTATTCTCGGCGCGAAAAATCTCTACCTCGCCGCCATCGGTGAAACGGTCGACGCATCCGACCTGCAAAAAGGCCTCGGCACCCGCGACAAGTTCATCACCAGACCCGGACGCGATCTGCTCGACCTACAACTCGCCCTGCCCGACGCTTCCACCACCTGCGAGGCGATCGCTGCGATGAAAGATCCGGCCCATCTGCCGCTGGCCATGAAAGCCACCACCCACCCTGATCTGCGCGTTCAAATTGAGGCGGTTCGGGCCATCAAGGCGATCAACGATCCCTCCGCCCTGCCAGCCCTCGCGAAAATGCTCGGCAGCTGCTCTTGGCCGGTACTGATCGAAGTGGCCGATGCACTCGGCCAAATGCCCGACAAACGCGCTATCCAACCGCTGGTTAACCGCCTCGCCAAGGAACGCGGCCGCATGCGCGAAGACCTCGTTCATTCCCTTGGCTCCATCGCCGGCGAATACCACGGTGGCACCGCCCAGGACTGGGCTAGCTGGTGGCGCACCAACGGAGAACGTTTCACCGTCGATCCTGCCGCCACGAAGACCTTTCGCACCGCCAACGCCATCCAAGACGCCCCCGTGCCAACCACGCTCTACTTCTACGGACTCAAAATTCACAGCGACCGTTTCTCGTTCGTGATCGACAGTTCCGCCTCGATGAAAGGTATGCGCATCTATTCCCTGCGCAAAAACCTGTACAACACCTGCAACGCCATGAAGCCGTACATCAATTACAACATCGTCGACTTCGGCGGCGATGTCTGCGTGATGTATCCGGGCACGCTCACCACCGATAAGAAACTGGGCATGGACCGCGCTCTCACCATGCCGATGACCCTCGGCACGCGCACCTACGAGGGCATTGACATGGCCTTCGGACTGCCCGGCCTCGACACCATCATCCTGCTCACCGACGGCGCCCCGGTGCGCAGCAAAGCCAAGAAATGGGGCAACATGATGCTCGGCTGGAACATGAAGTGCCGCTATCAGCCAGTTGCTCTGCTCGCCGTCGACTTCGACCCCTCCGCCGGCAACCAAGCCAGCATGATCCGCTTCGTCTGCGAGAACGTCGGCCAACACGAGTCCGTTCATGTGGCCGACGAAGACATGAACGAACCGAAGTTCATCCGCAAAGGCGATGCGTCGAACAAGAAGAAGAAGTAACCAACCTGCGCCTTGGTGAATCTGCCACGGGCTCAATCTTTGCCGCTGGAGGGCGAACGGCCTCGCGCGCCGATTCGGGTTGATAACCAACGAGGTTCAAGCTCAGCGACCGACGCCGGCACGGAGACGGCCTTACTCAATCCTCGTCCTGTCAACCAATCTGCTTGTAGTGCTTTGGCACCGTGATCAACCCGCTGGTCGGATTGCGCATCGAGTGCAGCCCGCGCCATTCCCCGAACCGCATCTTGTAGCAGAGCTTGCGCCGTTTGGCCGGAAAGATGTGCTGGTTGTTGCGAAAGACCTCTTCGATGAACTCCGGTCGCCCCAGCACCGTGCCATGGTCGAAATAGCGCACGTTGCAATGCAGCAGAACCGGCAGCGGTAGCTTCGGCGAACGCTTGTTGAGTTCGGCCTTCACATCGCGCGCGGAGATCGGCTCCTGCGGCTGCATGCGTCCGCGGTACAAGGCGGAAAACGCCCGCCAGTCGATAATCGGCATGGAGGAATAGTCGCCGAGGCGCATCACCTGGGCGCGGGCGGTTTTGTTGCCTTTGGTCGCCGCCCCGAACCCACAAAAACGGTAGTCGCGCGGTCGTTCGGCCAAGCCTTCACGGACGCAGTCGAGTTCGATGTAGGCGGCCGTGTTGAACACGGCCTCCTCCCACGGCTCGATCAGGATCGACCGGAAGCGTTCGCGGAAAATCGTGCCCTTCCACTGGTGCCGCGGATTGTAGGACTGGGTGAGCATTTGCAGCAGTGTTTTAATAAAGCTGCCGAGTTCGAACATGCGTCCGGTGTAGGCTTGGCGACGGAGCTGGTAATCGGCGGGGCGCTTGGCGCGTTTGAGTTTGCCGAGTTCGGCGATCCGTTCGTCGGCCAGTGCCTTGGGGTAATAGTCGCGCAGGCGGGCGTTGAGTTCGCGGTCGCTGATGTCGCCGGGTTTGGGAATGCGCAGCAGCAGGCGGATGCGTCGGTCGATGATGCTGTAGGTCAGCACCTCGACGCCGGTGAACCGCTCCATTCGTTTCAAGTTCTGAACGAAGCCGAGTTTGTCGCGGTCGTCGAACGGGTCCAGTCCGGGCAAGGCCTCGGCGATGCAATGATAGATACTCGGCCCTTGGCCGATCAGCCGCGGCTGCCTCATGGCGTGACTCCGTCGGGGCTCCGGGTTGTGCCGACACCGTCCGTGAGCGAACCATCCCATCGCTTCATAAACTTCCTGCCCGGCAGCTTGCCGCCCCCTTCCTCAATAAACGGATCTTCTAAAATCATGCGCCAATTGGTCGCCCCACCCTCCGGTGTCGGCGGATGCTCAAAGGTCAGCCGGTATTGCCGCAGCAATTGCAAGCCGACCCGCGGCACCTCGGGAACGCCGAGGCCAAGCGAAGAGGTCGAGACGACCGGGACGGCATCAAAGACCAGTTCACCGATTTGCAGGGAGGCGGTCTTGCCGCTGGGTTTCGGCAGCGCGAGCGCGAAATTACCGGCGGTATCAACAATCAAACCACGTTGGCCGCTACCGTTAATCCTCGCCGGGACGGTCGCCGCGCCTTTGTAAATTTTCATCGGCACATCGACCGCGCCGGTGTCGGGCTCGACCGTGTATGGCGAGGTGCTCGATAGCACGAGGCGCTTGCGCGGAAAGTCGAAGTGCACAGTCTGGAACTGAGCCAGGAGCTCGTTGCCCACGACAAGGTTCGGCCGCCATTTTTTACGGCGAATGCCCCGGTCCAGCGGGCCGAGCGTCTCGTACACCGGGCGGACATTGACGACGGCGCTTTCGACCCGGCCGCTGCCGAGCCGCAACACGCTGGCAATGCTGCGGGCGCTGGTCCGCGGGTCCTTGACGTGGCGGGGGGCGACTTGCACCGACTCGATCGCGAGCGGAATCACGTTGTTGGCGAGGGCGCTGTCAAAGTCCGTCCAGTTATGGCGCGAGGAAGTGTCGAACAGAATGCGTTGTTTTTTACCGTCCTGACGGACTTGTTCGATCACCGGAAAAGGCAGGGTGCCGACGGTTTCGAACGGGAGCTCGATGAACTTCCCGCCATTCACCCGGTTGGCGTTGGCGTAGATGATCTCGTTGTTGTCGTCCATGCCCATGCGCACCCAGTGGATGGCCGGGTCCTTGGCTTTGCGCATCCACGCCGCCACCACCCGTTCGGAGGGAACCGCTCCGGGAGGCGGTCCCTTGGTCGAGGCGCAGCCGGAGGAGACCAGAAGACAGGCCAACAGGCCGGCGGAAACAGACAGGGAAATCAGACTGGGCAACCGAATCATATGCCGCCGAGCTAGCAGAATCACGAACGGCTGAACACTACGAAATTAAAAAAGGGACGGGCCTTTTTCGAGGCCCGGCGGCTGTCGCCCGCCGATTAATCCAACGTGGAAGCCGCTGGGTTGAAACGTCGCAACGGGCTGAGTAAGCAGCCTTGAAGGCTGTACTACATTCCGAGATCGTCTTTAAAGAACGTCTTCCCAGATGAACACTTTAAGCCCCTTGAGTTCGCGGACGAACACTTGATTTCCGGCGACCGCAATGTGTCCCCAGGTTTGCTGGTTCGAGATCTTCTTCGAACTCACCACATCCATCTTGTCCGGACTCGCCTTGATCAGCATCAGTTGGCCTCGTTCAGTCAGCCCGAGAATCTTGTCCCCTTGGCGGGCCATCGACATGTATTTGCCAACGGCTTTTGGCGATTTCCATTTAGTCTCGCCCGTTTCGAGATCCAGACAGACCATACGCTCGTTGCGCAGGTGCATGTAGGCATGGCCGTCGATGATGATCGGCGAAGACATGTAGGCCTCTGTCTTGTTCTGCCATTCGAAGGCGGGAACGATCTTGCCTGCTTTAGACTCGGGCAGATCCACCATGAACGAACCGCCGCCATAGCTGCTGGTGAATACTTGGTTATCCACCACCGACGGGGTGAGAATGTTCATCCCGCGAAAGGCTTCGATCTTTTTCGCCCACAGCGCTTTGCCGGTCTCCGGGTCGACACCGCTGAGCAGAGTTCGAGTTTGCACGATCAATTGCTGCTGTCCGTCGATGCTTGCGAGGACCGGACTGGAGAAGGCGCTGCCATTCATGCCACCGCCGTCGTCGAGCCCACGCCAGACCG